>SDBS01002247.1_pt1 | contig 19416 bp, 20 predicted proteins | sample 2277091 | NCBI WGS metagenome assembly SDBS01 (sample SAMN10404972, study PRJNA504765) | marine sediment metagenome | isolation source: marine sediment core GS10_PC15, 163 cmbsf | place: Arctic Ocean: Southern Knipovich Ridge | collected 2010 | reverse complement strand
ATTTCTACTGCTTACTGGATATGCCCCTAAAGCAATAATTAATCTTATCTTAAATTGATCGATTAGCTCCGAGAGGAAATCCGAAATTTTATAAATTCCTCGCGGTGAAAGACTCTGGGCGTCAGCAGTTATTAATATTATGTCTCGTACTCTTTCTGGATCTTTCCAAAATAAAATTTCAGCCTTTGGAGCTGATAAAAGGCTATCATCCACAATTGCCCCTGCAGGGTAATCATCAAATATAATATCTATTAAATTTTCGGCGTCAAGCTGTCCAATAAGAGAATCTAACGCAAATTTCCCTACATCTGCAATACCTGGCATCCCAACGATGCAAATAGGATTTATAAAATCAATTTCATTATTAATATTATGTTTTATTACTCTTATTCCTTCCATTTTTTATACCTTCTTTTTTCAAAAATGTCCCTAATATTACGGTATTTTCATCAATTTAAAAACGATGTATTATCCTAGTAGACACAAGGATTATTGTAAAAGTAATATATTCATAATATCAAAAATTAATTTAGGTAGGTATTAATATCGTTAGTTTGACATTTATTCATTAAACCTAAACCACAAAAATAAAAAATGGATATAATTTATAAATGTAAAAAGTGTGGTACCTGTTGTCATGAAATTCCTGGAGAAATGGTGAAGAGAATCCCAATTTATCCCGACGAGGCAGATAAATTAATAAAGATAGCAAAGGAACAGGGTATTGAGTTCAAAATAATAGAAGATTTAGTATTTCCTGATCTCAAAAATGAAAAAATTCTAATTATAACTTATCGAATCAGATTAGATAATAAAAATCAAGCATGTCCTTTTTATCATGATTTAGAGGGTTGTTCTATTCAAGAAATCAAACCTCTAGCATGTCAATCTTATCCTCTATCATTAAAACAGGTTGATGCATTCAATTTTGAAATTTCAATTGACCCCCTCTGTAGTTTTGTATTACAATATTATGATGATTTAAAAAGTTTAAATCAAGAAAAAATAAAAGTAAAGTTTAAAGAAGAATATCCTAAAGCTGAAAATTTTTACAAATATAATAAAAAGCTTATCTTTAAAATAAAAAAGCTAGAATCGATGAAAAAAATAATAATACCACGTAAGATAAATATTGAGGATTACAACAATTATCTTAGAACTTGGAAAAGGAAAGACATTGTAGTTTAATAGGAATATGAACCAACAACAACTATTTTAACTTAAACTTTTAATTTAAAGTCTTTTATCAAATCTTTAAATTGATCATCCCTTACTTCTGTAATTTTAAAACAATCTAAAGCTTCGCTAATAATTTGTGCTAAAATATGTTTACAAAAATCTCTATTTCTCTTGATTACAACATTTTTATAAAAATCTTGGCAAGAACAATACAATCTAGGATAAATCATATGTTCTTGATTTTCTCCTTTCGCTGTCCAAACGATTCTACTCGATGGTGAATGCAAATATTTAGTAATTCCCCTTTCTAAAGTTTTAATAACATCTCCAGATTTATCAGGAAAACATGTTTCCAAAAAAGTTAGAAATTCCTCATCAATAATTTTCTTTCCTTTTGCTTTTTGGTAAATTTTAAACAATAAATCTTTTGACATTTCTTTTCTATATTTTATTATCATCAATTGATAAAAAGGATAATCTCTATTGAGCAATATTTTACTACTTCCCACAAGATATTTTCCTTCTATCTCTGGAGCTGAATTCTATTTTCAGAGGATTGCAGAAATTTTAACCTCCCGATTTAATTATAAAGTTGATATTTTTACATCAGACGCTATAGATTTTAAAGCACTAAGAGATCCTAGTGGAAAAGTTATAAAGAAAAATAATAAACACTATAGTATTGTAAATAATCTAATAATAAATAGATCTTCTGTAAATTATAACACTTCTGAAGCTGAAGCTTTAAAAAATGTAAAAAAAATTCAAATTGTAAAATCCTTAAATCTGTCAGATGGTTGTATTAAAAGTTTTATCAGGAATGGTCCTTATTTGGGAGACTTAATAGACTATTTTACAAATAAACCTGATTTAAACTATAAACTAATACATACTACCTTTTTTCCTTACTTCAACTTAATTCTAAGTCTAATAATTGGGATGCAAAGCAACATACCAAAAATTTGTACCCCCTTTTTTCATTTTTCGAATCCTAGATATATGGATTTCAAACTAGTAGAAGTATTAAAAAAATTTGATCTCTTAATCGCATGTACAAATATTGAAAAACAAATTTTAATAAATGAATTTACAATCCCAAAGGAAAAAATCACCGTAATTCCCATGGGAGTAGACTATAAAAGATTTGAAAGAGTACATAGAGATACCTATAAAAATTATTTTTTTAAAAAAAAGTATTTTGATAAAAAGGAAATTGATTATAAATTAGTTCTCTTCTGTGGTTATAAAAATTTCGAAAAAGGAGCTATTTCTATTTTAAAATCAATTCCTTTTATCCTTCAAAAGGTTAAAAAAGTATATTTTGTTTTCATTGGTCCATCAACTCAAGCCTTTAATCACGAATTTTCTAAAATAAAAAAGCTTAAAGATATTAGGATTTTAAATTTCACTCCAGATAATTTAAGTGGGTATTATGATAAAAAAAAGCTAACGGCTTTTAAAGAAGCAGACGTATACTTAATGCCAAGTCGGACAGATGCTTTTGGAATCTCTTTTTTGGAATCATGGGCGGCAGGAAACCCTGTTATTGGAGCAAGAATCGGAGCAACTCCAGAGGTAATAGAAGAAAACATAGATGGGTTATTAGTGGAATTTAATAACCCAAAAGACATAGCACAGAAAGTTATTTTATTATTAAAAAACAGGAATCTAAGGAGAAAACTAGGATCAGCTGGCCAATCTAAAGTATCTAAAAAATATACTTGGAATATCATTGCAGGAGAGACACATCTTACTTATCAAAATTTAATTAATAAAACAGGTGTATAAAAGAATATGAAATTCATTGCGGGAAACTCCTTGTTAAGAAGAGTAAACGATGAAATTTTCATTGATTCTTTACCAATCAATGAATTTATTACCAAATTTAAAACTCCTTTAATAATTTTATTAGAAAATAGAATAAAGGAAAATATTAAAAATTTTAATAAGGTTTTTGCATCTGAATTTAAAAATTTTCATTGTTTCTATTCATTTAAAGCTAATTATCTACCTGAAATTTGTGAAATTGTAAATTCTGAGGGGATTGGAGCTGAAGTTGTTGGAATACTCGAATTAAAGCTAGCATTAAAGCTCGGTTTTCCCTCTGAAAAAATATTAGTTGGCGGCCCATATCTTCCTGATGAACTTATAGATTTAAGTATCAAGCATGGAATCAGAGAAATAGTCATATACAATGTAGAAAACCTAAAAAAAATAAATTTCTATGCCCAAAAATACAATATTGTTCAAAACATATGTATTAGAATAACTTCCCAGAAATATGGGAGTAAATTGGGTATAAATATAGATGAATCCACTCTAAATTTGTTGAAAGATCTGAAAAAGAACCTTTCTAACATTAGAATTACTTCAATTCTATCTCATTATAGTACTCAAATGAATAATTACAAACAATACCAAACAAACCTCAATTCAATAATAACAAGTTTAAAACTTTTACTAAAGTATGGTATTAGCATAGATAACATAAATCTAGGCGGAGGATTTCCAGAAGCTACTGTTATGCCCCAAAGGCAATTGAGAAATATAGCGAAAAAGATAAAGTCTCATTTAGATGAGTCCAATATTAGTTATAAGAACATTTACTTTGAACCAGGAAGATATTTAGTTGGAGATTCCGGATTATTTCTAACAAAAATTGTGAGATTTACCAATAAAAATTGGACATTTTTAGATATAGGAAATCATATTTGCCCCAAATTTGCCAGATGTTCTCTAAGATTTTACAATGCTTCCCAAATTAATGAACCACATAAATTTCCAACATCCTTTGCTGGAATAATGCCTTCAGATCAAGATGTATTAGCAAAAAACTACTTTTTTACAAAAAAAATTAAAGAAGGGGACATCGTTATCGTCACTAATATTGGAGCTTATTGCTTAACTTTTTCAAATCGTTTTCCATATTCTTTACCAATAATTCTTCTTGTCAAAGGTACAAACTATAAAGAAATATTTAATCCGATCTTTGATAAAGATTTTTCACTAAATTCAATATAGCAATTAAAGTTGACATAGAAGATATAATATAACGATATTACATTAATTCTAATTTTTTCATTGTAAACCAATATGTAAAACTATATTTTAATTTGGTTAACATGGAATCAATTTTAAAAAACGCCCGAAAGAGAGAAATAATTAAGCCTCAAATTGATAATTTTGGATATGCAAACATTAAAATAGTAGGATGTGGTGGAGCAGGAAATAATACTATTAATCGTCTAATGAAAATAGGAATAAAAGGCGCATCATGTGTAGCTGTGAATACTGATTGCCAACATCTTGACAACATCGAATCTCATATAAAAATCTTAATCGGAAAGAATTTAACTAAAGGTCTTGGGGCAGGCGGAAACCCTGAGGTTGGCAGAGCTGCTGCTGAAGAATCCAGAGAGGATTTAACCAAAGCTTTAAGAGGGTCTAACTTAGTCTTCATAACATGTGGTGAAGGAGGAGGAACTGGTACAGGGAGCGCTCCAATTGTTGCGGAAATTGCAAAACTGGAAGAAGCGATTGTAGTAGGTGTAGTAACTTTACCTTTTGATACAGAAATTGGTCGTATTGACAAAGCTAAAAAGGGATTGAATCAGCTAAAACGTTATGTAGACACACTTGTAGTTATAGATAATAACCGATTATTAGAAATTGCCCCTGATTTACCGATCATTGAAGCATTTAGCGTAGCAGATGAGGTTCTTGCCATAATGGTTAAGGGTATTACGGAAACAATTTCATTACCTTCTCTAATTAATTTAGATTTTGCTGATGTTAGAACTATATTAAGTACAGGCGGAGTTTCTATTGTGGGTGTTGGAGAATCTAGTGGAAAAGACAATCGAGTTGAAGATGCAATTAGTGATGCTCTTAACACACCTCTATTAGATGTAAGCATTGACGGTGCTAAAGGTGCCTTAATTCATATTTGCGGAGGAAATGATATGACATTAAAAGAAGCAAATTCCGTAGCTAAAAATATCTCTGAAAAGATGGATATGAATGATTCCATGGTGATTTGGGGGGCTAGAGTATCAGATGAGTTTGATGGAATTATTAGAGTCATGTTGCTGATAACAGGTATTAAATCACCTCAAATCTTTGGGAAAGGATTTTCATTGACTCCCTCAGTTTACAGCGTAAAAACTAAAAATTCAAAAATAGGTCTCTCTGATGAAATATTTAATATTAGCGAAATCGCTTTTGACTGAATAATTTTTAATCTCACTTTATAAATCTCTTTCTTTATGAATTTATATGAAAAATAAATTTTCATCAGAAATTCAGACTGAATTAAATGAAATAAAACATGAAATTCAGGAATGGAAGAATTTATTTGATATTGAAATAGAATTATATTTTGATGGTTGGGCAATTTTTTTAAGAGAAAAAAGTGTATATCCACGCAGCATAATTATATTTAAATCCTACGAAAATAACACTTACACTATAAAAAGCTTTGAAATTCACCTTAAGGAGTACGAAAAAGAAGAATTTAGGGAGTTATATAGCATTGAGGAAATAAATAATAAAAACCATATGCTTCTGGAACTAAAAGAAATCATCTATGGAAAAGATTTAATGAATAATGCTTCAAATCTCTATAGAGCTAATTTTTAAACTAGTTTAAAATTCTGGTTTGTAAACCTGCCGAAATTGTTCTTTTTTCTTTTCATTATATTTAGATTCCAGAAATTTTAAAACTACATGATGAGGCATACCATTGATTAACATAGAAACTCCTTTTCGTGCAATTTGTAAATTATCGTAATCGCTAATTATTGAAATTGTTTTTCCGTAAACTGATATATAACTTTCTCCAAATCTCTCAATGGCTTTACGCATTTCACCATTTCTACCTATTATTCGTCCTTTTATTCTTGTTATCCTTTTCTCTGATTTTCCAAGAATTGACAACAAATTGAAAACTTCAAGTTCCACATCTTCTTCTAATAACTTTAAAGCTTTACTTGGATTAAAACCTCTATTGATAGCTTTTACGACTTTTTCAGCAGTAAAAACGTTAAGTGGCATGTAATTTGGGTTATCAAGTTCAGGTATTATCTCACAATTCCCTGTTTTACTATCTAAATTAATTATCACGCTCAGTTTTTGTTCAATATTCTTTTTAGTTTCTCCATCTTTCCCGATTAAAACAGCAATGCGATTTTTTCCGATTATCATATTTCTATCAATAAAGCGATCTCAATTTTCTGTATTTATTACTTCATAATAAAATTCTTTTGGATTTGGAGTCTCTATTCCAAGGTTTTCAAAGTATTTAAATATATTTTTGATGTCTCTTACCAGAAATACTTCTGATTTAGGGTGTTGAATCGAAACTCCTTGTGAAATATCGATTATAACCGGTTTTTGGTTATGATATAAAATATTAAATTCACTTAGATCTCCATGAACAAGTTTTGCCGTTTGAAATAAATTTGTTATAAAAGCCAGTATTTGTCTCATTAAATTAGCAGGATCTTTAGGTTTTTTTATAGTCTTCAACACAGGAGCAGGAATAGATCCAAAACCGATATATTCCATAATTAAAATGTTGTTTTTGACATAAAGGGGTTTCGGAACGCTTAAACCCACTTTATATGATCGTTTAAGATTCTTGAATTCCTTACTTGCCCATAAAAAGATGACCTTCGAAACATTATGAGGTAGCTTTTTAAATCTTGGATCCCCATTAATATAATTCTTCATCCATTTAGAGGTGTTACTATCAATTTTATAAATTTTAACAGCCACTTCTCTACCTTTTAAGTCATATGCCAAATATACATTTGCTTCTTTACCCGCAGAAATTATTCCTTCTATTCTCTTTAAGGGGCCGTTTATTAATAATTTATTTAAAGTAAAAATTGTACGCTCATCAAAAACAGACTCAACTGCTGCTCTTTGTTTTGTTTTATCTATATTTTTAATTCTCAGATTATCTATTTTTTTCTTTTGTAACTCATCAATATTAATGTTTAAGCCTTTTTCAACTTGTTTTTCAAAGAATTCATCGTAATCATCATCAAAAATGTTCTTTTCTTCTTCCAAGGTTTTTCCTCTAGTTTAAAAATTTAACAACTTTTTCATTAAAGAAATAAGAATAGTCTTTTATCAATTTAGTGTTATTTTCGTGTCTTAGAATAACCCTATTTTTCGTAATATTTTCAATCATATATTTTTGATCCCCTACTAAGATTATATCATTACAAGCTATTGGTAAAAATTTTATTAAAGTTTTTAATCTGTATAGATTTCTCCCTTTTTGGTTGTCTCTCCCTATTAGTTTTTTTGTTCTTTTTAATAAAAAATGATATTTGGCTTTTAAGAATTTATTAATATATTTCAAAATTTCATTAGAGCTAAGATATAAATCAACACCAAACTTTTGATCTTCAATCTTTGTAATGTAATTTTTAGGGTTTATTTTAAAAATTTTTTCAACATAAACATTTATTTCATTGATAACTTCCTCCATTAAATCAAATTGTTCCTCATTTTTTACACGTAGTTGTAAAATAGATAAAAAATAGGTTCCACCTCTTAAATTAGAACAATTCTTACATAAAATATAATTCAGATTTAACTTTAAGACATGGGAATGTTTTATGTTAGGATTTTGACTCAGCGTACCATTAATCGTTACTTCTAGAGAGATTAACAAATCTTTCGCGGAAAAAATATAACTCTCTCTGTCAAGAAAAAAAGAGAAATTAATTTTATTCTTTTTACTTAAAGGATTTAATAGATATTGTTGGAGGCCCTCACGAACTATATCATGTATATCATTCTCTGAAGATTCACTCCATACTTCTTTTTTAGAATGGCTTCCGCAATCAAAGCAGACGTTAAATGAAAAAGATTTTGGTAATTCAAATAGCGGATTCTCACTTAAATAGCAGTTAAGACAAAATCCAAAGTGAGGATTAATTTCTGTTAAAGTTTTTCCGCAAATGGCACAAAAATTATTAGGCATTAGAATACCATCTTTAAAGCTATGGGAACACCGTTGATTACCCTGATCCCTTTTTTATGCAGAATCTTACAATCTATTGCTTTTTCAATAATATTTTCCCCCACTATATTAAAATTTGATGATTCTTTTAGAATAGAAATTGCATGTTCTAGACTTATTAAACTTCCTCCAAAGAAATGGTTAGATATTTTGATAATTACATTTCCTTCAATTAACTCTTGATCTAATAATTCTTCATCGCAACATGCAATAGTTTCAGTTTCATCCATAGTGTGGACTTTTAAGTATACTTTCATTTATTATTTCTCTTTAATTTCTTCTCGAGCTCCACAAGCGGTGCATTTCAGATAAGATTTTTTACCTTCTCTTTGAATTTGTGTATCTGGTTTATTACAAATACTACATAATACATAGGTTTTTGTGTAGTTTTCAATTAAACGGTTTAACACTTGATCTTTATATTGTCCTTTTAAAAATAATTGTTGTCCTCTTATCTCTCCCATGGTCCCTGCAGTCTTAAGAAAAATACCCAGAAAATGTTTCTTATCTCTGTTAAGTGTTCCTATTATTTTGTTAAAATTAATAATAAATGTATTCCTGCTTTCTATTCGAAGCTCAACTTTCGGGGTTACAAATCTTGATAGTTTTTTTACATTATCAGGAATCGTTTCATACGCTTTATCTAGCAGATCTTTGTAATTATAAATATCCATTATATTTTCCATAATTTTTTTGCATGAAATTAAGTAATAAAATACAACATTAGAAAAATATTTTACTATATGAAATCGGTTGTAAAAAATAATGATTAATTAATTTTGTTAAAAAGCTTCGTAGTTGTTATTTTCTGACTCATATATACGTGATTCTCTTATTAAAATATTTAGATTTAAATTCAAATCATTATCTGATACTTTTAATTCCTGTTTCAATCTTTCAAAACTAATTCTCATTCCTTTTCCAGAATACTCCTCAATTATCAAGTAAATTCTCTCTTTCAAATCATCAGAATCATTTAAAGTAGGTTTACTTTCAAATAAATTATTTACCTCTATATCACTGGAGAGGTCTTCAATATCATTTACTGTTTTTTCAATCTCGGGAATATCGTAGATCTCTCCATTCTTAATTTTTTTTAATATCTCTCCATTTCTCAACAAAATAAAATTTGGTTCGTCTATTTTTCTTATGATCTCCGGAGATATAGATGTGAATTCTTTCCATTGACGGATTAATCCAATAACATCAATAATATCTCCCTTATTAAAGTCTTTATAATTTTCGGGGTCAGTTCTCCAGATAATTGCTCGAATCAATCCAGTTCCATCATCTAAATCAAATTCTATTCTTAAATTTTCAAATCCCTCATTTTCTACATACTCATCTTTGTTACCAGGCTGAGGGTTAATAATTTCTCTCTTATCAATTATTGAACTAACAATTCGAACTCTTTTAGTTTTACCAAAAATTGTAAAGAGAATTTTTTCCTCTATTGAATATGTTCCTTCGACTATATGCTTTATCCAACATTCGATTGTTGGATTTCGCTTATAACTTGGTGTCTCATTCATAGTCAATTTTTTCCCTTTAAGTACTATTTAAAGATTGTAAATAATTCAATTTAGAACTAATTATTAAACTACTAATATTTATGAACTGAGTTATTTAAAATTCTTTTATATAAAATTCCCCCCTAAATAAAAGAACTTAAATAAAAATTGGTAGCGGGGGTTCGATTTTCAGTTTACTGGAAATCAGTAAATTATCAACCTTTGAACGAACGATTCTGCTGATCTTTCGTTAGTGAAAGATCATTCTCAGGGTTATGAGCCCTGCGGCATAAACCAGGCTAGCCCACCCCGCTATGGATAGGAATTAGCACTTTAACTGATATAGATTATTTAATATCTATATATATTACATCACAAATCTATAATTTAATCTTTTTCAATTTCTAATAGTATTATATTTTTATTTTAAAAAAAGAATTGGATATAAACATTAACTTTAACTTTTAATTTATATTTGATATTAAAAGTGAAAAATAATTAACAGAAATTTATGTTCTTACAAAGTGTTTTTGTTGACTTTTTTTTAAATCCTTGGTTTATTTTATCTTTAACCTTTTGGGTTATAGTCTTAATCTTGGTTTATTTGCTACGTAATAAGAAAGGAGCTACTTATCTGTTTTTTCCATTATTGGTGATGTTTAAAACTAAAAAGTTAAATAATTTTATAAAAAGAATCTCAAGGAGAGCTCCGAAGTTTTGGAGAGTTTTTTGGACAATAGGCATCTTTATTTCATTTAGCTTTACAATATTTGCCTTGTACTTTTTCTTCACTAATTTTATCAGTCTAATAGTTGACCCAAGAATTGAGCAAGCTATTATACCTCTTATTCCCGGCGTTACTATCGATTTACCAATATTTGCTTATCTAATTCTACCATTACTCTTTATCTTAACAACACATGAATTCGCGCATGGAATTGCCGCTGGTGTTGACGGTATAGATGTCAAATCTACTGGAGTGCTCGGAGCAGGATTATTTTACATAATTGGATTTGGTGCATTTGTTGAAGTTGATGAGAGAGAATTAAATTCAAATAAATTCAATCGAAATACACGTCTGAGAATTGCCGCTGCCGGAACTTATATAAACGGAATTACCGCCGGAATCGCATTCCTTCTGTTATTAAGTTATCCATTTTTTATATCTCCTTACTATCGCCAAGTTACTCAGGTAAATAGTGTCCTTACAGAAGAAGGTGGTGGTTTTAATTATAGTAACCTTATCCAAGGTGATGTTATACTCGCTCTAAAACACAAAGGAGAGTTAGATGATAATTATGTATACATTGATGAATTTAATAAAAAAACTCTTACAAGCATCTTAACAAATGAAACTACTTTACAAACCTCAATAGGTGATAATCTAACCTTAAAGATATATGATCCCTCTCTCGATATCTACACTGAAAAAAATATTACACTGGGTCCTCGATATTATTTAGGGATTAGGTATGACTATATTCCAAACGGTACAAAAATAAGAATTTATAAGATTTTTTCTGAATCTGAGGGTGGAAATAATTATGATAAGAATTTAACAGAGGGGATTTTAGTAAATAAAATAAATGGGATTTCGATTAATCAAAGTAATGGAGATACCTTAGAGAAAGTTTTGACAAACTTTAATTTACATACTCTAAATTTAAGTACAGATACTGAAACTTTTATACTAGATGTTGTCCCAGTTGGCGTGGTTATAGGAATATATAGTAATTCATATTATTTCCCATTAAATAGTGTAGCAAAACTCTTTACTAATGCTTGGCCCGACTTTATATTAAAAGAACTTTCATGGCTGTTTGTAATAGCTTTTAGTATAACCTTGTTTAATATGCTTCCGTTGCCTGTATTTGACGGTGATAGAATAGTTAAAGAATTAGTAAATTGGGGTATTGGAGAAGATTATCAATCTTTAAAGAAGAAGACTGATAAGTTTATATACAAAAAAGAAGACAAGGAAATCCCTCTTTCTGAGTATAGGGTAGATAATATTGATTATATTAAAATAAATTTAAATTACCAAGAAAAAATGGGAGAACAAAGCGAAATTATCCTATCAGAAGAAAATTTCTCTCTAATTGATAAAATTGGGGATGGATTTAAAGATTCAATACTTCTTAATCTTCCAGAGCAATCTAAATTGGAAGAAGGGTCATTGTTTGAAATATCATATAATTATTGGCATGACAAAAAGAGGAAAATAAAAAAAAGGATCTTAAACACTATCAGATATATTACTTTATTCATCCTGATTGGGAATTTTGTTTTATCATTTGTGAAATTTGGGGCTCTTTTATTTTGGGTTTAAAACTTAAACATTTGTTTTAATTCATTTTGATGGCCAATTATAATATTTTTTTAAAAAAAGGAAGTTGTTCACTTTGTAATAATGTAATTGTAATACAAAGAAGATATTCAGGTGAAAATCTTTGTACGGAATGTTTCCAAAAAAATATAGAGAAAAATATTTATAAAACAATCTCTAAATACAAAATGTTTAACCCTGACGATAAAATAATTGTAGGTTTATCAGGAGGTAAGGATTCGATAGCGCTTCTCTATAATTTACTTATTATGCAAAAACGCAAATTTAAATCAGAATCGATTATAGCATTAACGATAGATGAAGGTATAAAAGATTATAGAGAGAACAGTATTAACAAAGCAAAACAATTTTGTAAAAAATATGACATCGAGTTGAAAATTATCTCCTTTAAAGAAAAAACAGGATTGTCATTAGATGATATTGTCAACATAAAAAAGGGAGCAACTGATTCAAAGTATTCATGTAATTATTGTGCCGCTATAAGAAGAAGATTATTAAATGAAGGTGCTAAAGAATTGGGTGGTACAGTTTTAGCTATGGGCCATAATCTGACAGATTTAGCTGAGACTTACTTAATGAATATTTTATATAAACGACATAATTTAATTGCTAGACAGTATCTTTTTAAGCAAGAAAACATAGAAATCCGTTCTTTTTATGTTAGAAAAGTCATGCCTTTGTTGAGAATCCCTGAAGAAGAAGTATTTCTCTATTCAAACATTAAGAAATTTGATTATTATCCCTCTCATTGTCTATACAGAGAAAAAGATCCTATTATTCGAAAAAGAGTTCTAAATTTTATTCAAGAATTTAAAAAATACAGCCCAGAAATAGAATTTAATTTGCTTAGCGGTTTTTTAGAATTGTCTCAAATACTTTATAATCAAAATCAGAAAGTTTACGATAATACTTGTAAAGTTTGCGGATATCCATGTGGAAATGGAAAAATTTGTACATATTGTAGTTATTTAAAAGACTTTTCTCAATGAGTTTCGTTTAGTAAAAATTTTCCCATTTCAATTAATCTACTATATTCTCTTACTTCCTCTCTGAATAATGGAACTTCAATTAAATTTTTTTTTAATTTACCTTTAAATGTTTCTCTAATTTTACTAAGGTTTTTTTTTTGCATTTCTCTTCTACTCTTACAGAAATCGCATAACTCAATTTTATCACGATATAACTGATTTATAATAATATTAGATACTGGGATATTGAATTTAATCAATTCATTTAGTAAACGCCCAGTTTCTAAAATTGCCATTTCTTCAGGAATCATTACAATTACAAATGAATTTTTGGTAGGATCAATTAGATCTTCCCTCGCTTTTATAATTGCTTCATTTAATTTTTCTAAGACTTCAAGAGAATTATCCTCTTTTTTCTCTTCACGTGTAAAAAACCGCTTTAAAGAACCAAACATATTTCCTAATTTTAGCTTCATTTTAATTAGTTTTCCGATCCAGCTTGATAGTGTTTCAGGGAGACTTAAAAATCTTAAAGTGTGACCCGTCGGAGCTGTGTCGAATATAATTAGGTCGTAGTTATTTTCGGTTTCTATATATTCCAAAATCTTGGCAAAAGCTAATGCTTCATCTATACCGGGTGGATTGCTAGAAGCCAGATCCTCTAAATCCCCAAGAAATGGCATGTTATCCATCATACCCCCCATTCCCATCTCTTCTAAAGGATTCGTATTTGCCAAACCGCTGAATTCTGCCATATCTACTTTTGGATTTATTTCTAATGCTGATAAATTATCAATTCCTTTAATAGGGGTTGGTATTCCTGGAAGTAATTCAATTCCTAAACTGTCTCCTAATGAATGAGCCGGATCTGTGCTAATTATTAAAGTATTCCTCCCATTTTCAGCCGCCCATATTGCTGAGCTTGTCGCACAACTAGTTTTCCCTACTCCTCCTTTCCCTCCAAACATCACCATTTTTAAGTTTAATAGAAGGTCATTTAACTCCATTTAAAAATCAACTCTTTCCTTTTACAATTTTTCACTATCATAAAACTATACCTTTAATAATCGATTTTAAATCGAAGGATTGCAGCTATTCCTCCAAAAGTACTATAAAGCGTCTCACCCTCCTCGGTTTCGGTAGATATAATATTTATTTCGGTCCCAGTAGTCTCTGCTACTTCTCCTAACTCAAATAATATCTGAACATTCTCAACTACCTTGAAAGAATTTGATGCACATTTAGGGCAAGATTCCTCTTGGATTTTATTTTTTAAACTATTTATCCCTATTTCCTTTTCTGTTCTCTCCTCAAAGTACTTACAATTCGAACATTCAATCTTTAATTTTACTAAATCTAGCTTTTCTGATAACATTAATGTATCTACAGCACCATAATTTAAAGCCTTTTGTATATCTTCCAATCCATAGGATGTTAATCCAGAATCTTTAGAAATCTCCCTCATAAATCGCTGCATTACCTGTTTTTCGCGAATATATTTTAGATTTGCGATTTTATCTTTAATTTTTTCGATGAGAGCACGGATGCCTTCAACACCTCCGTATCCAAGATCTACAACATCTAATATTTTGTCTCGCAATCTATAGTCTAAGCTATCATCATTTACAAATTTCTCTTTTGAACCTCCAGGCCCGCCAATAAAGAAACCTTGGAAATCTTCCATATTTAAAAAGATCTCGTTTATTGTGTCAGAAATTCTACGATAAAATCTTGTTTCTCCTTCTTGAATTAATCTCTCATATCGCTTCTGAGATTGCCCTCCTGCTCTATGTTTACCATGAATCCCAGAAGTAAATTCTTTGAGAACTTCTACTTTATTTCCATTAATGTAACCTACAGCTGATTCCTTTCTTCCAATAACTAGTAAACCATAAGCTTCCTTAGGAGTGAGCATACTCTCTAAAGGATCCAGTAAAAACTCACTGGCACAGTGATACCTAAAAGTCCTAACACGATCTGGGGGCTCAACTATATATAATTCATTTTTCTCTGTTCCGGGTGTATTATTTTGGGGAATTGCTCCGGAAAACATGATTAATCCATTTTCAGGAACTTCTTTTATATTCTTTAATTGCCCTAAAAGGCTTGAAATGCTCTCTAACACATTTTTGCGTGTTAATTTTGATTTGATGTTTTGACTTTCACTAATTTCATTTTTCAGATGATTAGATACATCCGATAGTTTTCTGTCATGAGGTATATACAACGAAATTAACTCTGTGTGAAAGCCCCTTTTACTTTTTAGATTATTTAATAATTGTTTTGTTTTATACACCTTCAAATCGTTTGGTTTCTTTTTTACTCCGGAACTCATAGACATCGACATATTTTAAATATTAAGCAAAAAATTAATAGTTTTTCTTAATATCAATCTATATAAATATCTATATTAAAGGATTTGCTCCAAAATGGCTTCAAATGAAAAACGAAGTGAATCAATTCCTAAATCACACCCTCGTTACCAAAGTTTAAAATATCGCCATAAAATAATTGAAGGTATGAAAAAATTAGTAGTAGCTGAAGCAGGTTTAATTGCACATGGTCGAGGTGAATGTTTCGACTATATCTTAGGAGAAAAAACTAGTCTTCCTGCTAAAAAAGCAATTAAAGCCTCAATTGCCGCATTATTGTTAGCAAAAAACCCCGTTATAAGTGTAAATGGTAATGTAGCTGCATTAGTACCTAGTGAACTTGTATCTTTAGGAAAAGTATTGAATGCTCCCCTTGAAATCAATTTATTTTATCAGAAAAAAGGGAGAATTAAGGCAATTCAAAATATCCTTTATAATGCTGGAGCTATTAAATTGTACGGAATTGACTCGAGTAAAATGGTTGATCTAGATGGTATTGAAAGTAATAGAAGAAAAGTAGAATTAATTGCAGATGCTGATACAGTAATGGTGCCCTTAGAGGATGGAGACAGAACTGAAGCCTTAAAAAAATTAAAAAAATTTGTTATTGCAGTTGATTTGAATCCATTAAGCAGAACTTCCATCTGGGCGGATATAACAATAATAGATAATATTATTAGGGTTATACCAGAAATGATAAAAAACACCCATGAATTAAGGAAATTTGAAAAAAAACAGTTAAGAAATATTGTCGAAAAATTCAACAACAAAAAAAACATTCAAGATTCATTAGATCTAATTATAAATTACATTACTAATCAAAAAGAACTAGCATTTGAAACTTTTAAAAAATAGTATATAAACTTCCTATTCATAAAAACTTAAAAGTTTATAATATATTATATCATATATTTAAAAGGCTATTTTTCACTTTATGTTATTCAAGCTAAGAAAACGATGACAACTAACAAAGAAACTGAGACTAACACCTTTAGTACTTCCAATTCTGATTCAGAATTTTTTATGAGAAGATGTTCTATAGAGGATTTAGATGGCGTTGTTGAAGTAAATGAGAGAGAATTGCCAGAAGATTACCCGTATTTTTTTTATAAAAGCATACTCGATAATTTTCCAGAAACTTTTTTGATTACTTTAGATCAGAACAACACTATTATTGCATATATTATGTGGAGAGTTGAAAAAACACCTTCTATAGATAGTCTGAAATATTTAAATAAAGGTCACCTTGTTTCTATTGCTGTTTTTGAAAAGTACCGAAGAAGAAACATTGCTACGAAATTATTGATGGAAAGTATGTCTGCAATAAAAAAATACAAAATTCTTCAATATGTCTTAGAAGTCAGAGTTTCAAACTATACAGCAATTAAACTTTATGAAAAGCTTAATTTTAGGATCGAAAGTATTAAAAAGAAATATTATCGAGATGGCGAAAACGCTTATTTTATGGTTTTAAATGTGAAGAACAACTAAATTTGAGTTTTTTCTAATCCTTTTATTAAATACGTTAAAATTCTATTGATTGGTACTTCAATGTTTAATTTTTCTGCGATATTTAAGATTCTCCCATTGATAAAGTCAATTTCTGTAGCTTTTCGATTTAAGATATCTTGAAGCATTGAATTATTATTATCAGCGGTATTTTTAGCAACTTCAAGAGCTAATTGGTAGTAATTCTTATCAGGAAGCTTGAGATTTTTAAACTCTGCAACAATTAATGCTTCCTTAATAGCTTCATTCATTATAAACTTTAAATTATCATGTTCAAGTAGGTTTCCATTGGATACTCGTGATAATGCTCCAACGGCGTTGATTCCGATGTTTATAAATAATTTTTCCCAACACTCTTTAACAATATCTTCAATTATCAGTGTTTCCAGATCAGATAAATTCAATAAATCTCCCATAATCCTTAGATCAATTTTAGCTCTCTCTACTTCAGCAGGTTTTGAGTTTATATCTTCAAGAAAAGGGAATCCTATTTTCGTTATCCCGTCCCCTGTGTGAACTACTTTTCCAGGTTCACTTAGTAGTGCGCCATTCGTAGTCACAATTCTCATTATTTCTGATTTTGATTTTGAACAATTTTCAAGAACAACCTCCTCATTCCCAATTCCATTTTGTAAAATAATTAACCATCGGCTTCTTTCAATAAGCTTCTTATATTGATCTATAGCATTTTTAAGATCATATGTTTTTGTTGTAAGAAAAAGAAAATCAAATTCGATAGATATATCATTTCTAAATAGGTTGAAATATTCTTTTTCGTCTACATAAGCGTTTATTGCATGGACTTCCTTAAAACTCTTGAATTTTTGTAATTTTAATCCTTTTTGATTAATAGCTCTCGCGTGAGCTTGTCTACAAAAAAATATTACCTCTGTTGAATACTTATCAGAAGTTAGTCCAGCTAAGTATCCACCAAATAAACTTCCTATAGACCCTGCTCCAATGAAACCGATTTTGTATTTTTTTTCAGACAAAGTTCTTTTTCAAATTCGAAAATTTAGTTTAAAAACTTATCAATACCAATTTGATCCTTTGAATACTCTCCGGTCTTCTTCTTAATATTTAACAAACTTATTTCTTCCGGTGAATTTTTGGGTTTAACATCTAACTCTTTCATTAACATCAAAGAATTTTTAGTAGCATACCCCGAAAAATGATTATTAAAGTAAATTCCAGTTACTCTAGCATTTTGAATTACTTGTTTTATTGATTGCCCCCATTGTTGTATTTCTTTTTCACTAAAAAAGTAATTAAACCATATATCTTTTCCATATCCGTGAAACCTAATATATGCTAAATTAGGATTAGTTACATCCATTCGTGGAGGAAGTAAGGGTTCAATTACAGCACAATAAGTTATCTTATTTCTTTGCAGATAAGTAAATACTTCATCATCCATCCAGGATTTGTCTCTAAACTCCACTACTAAAGTGTAATTGTCATTTTCAGGATTTCCCGGCCAATTGTCAAAGAAGTCTTTTAAATTTTCAAAATGGTCTTTCTTGTTAAAAGAAGGAGGTAATTGAATTAGATATGATAATAACTTTTTAGAGCTAATTAATGGCTCCATGGCTTTCAAAAAATAATCAAGATCATCTAAACAATTATCAATGTCTAATTTATGTGTGTGGGTTATAGATTGAGGGATTTTTACCGAAAATAAAAAATTATTCGGCGTTTTTTTTACCCAATTCTCGACAACCCATATTGGAGGAATGTTATAAAATGTAGTATTTATCTCATTTGTATAGAAAATCTCAGAATAATATAAAAGATACTCTTTCTTTTTTAAATTTCTAGGATAGAATGGACCAACCCATTCATCATAGCCCCAACCAGAAGTGCCAATTAGTACTTTTTCCTTCATTACTCCCTTCTTCTTTCCAACTATTTTCTACCTTACATTTGAATAATACTGGATAATTTATTATCAAATAATCTATTAATAATTAAATTATAATATTTTCTGATTTAAATATAATTAAACCGGTTTTCTCCAATCATGTTAAAATTACAAATGTAGTTGTTTTAGACCAAATACCTCTCTTTTAAACTTTATGAAATTAGACCAATAAATTTTTAATCGAGGATTTACTCTATTATTTCGCCGGTGGTATAATTTGTATTATTAAAAAATACCTTTTTGACCATCGATAAATTATTGGTTATACCAATATCTCATCCTATTTGGATGAAATGTGACCAATAATTGGCTCAGGCCTAACCTAAGTATACCAGAATGATTGTTAAAAAAAAGATGGGTAATACAGGAGGTAAGTGCTTAATCCGACCATTACATTGGTTAGTTTAAGGATACCCGAGCCAAGCATGGGAATCATGCTCATATGAACAAACTCCCATATTTATTAAGTCTTCTTAATATCGTCTCAAATCGTCAAAAAAGATTTTTGAGCAATATTATAATTTGATTCAATTACCTTACAATTTCCGAATATGCAAACCCTTAGGCAAGCAA
>SDBS01002246.1_pt1 | contig 19417 bp, 20 predicted proteins | sample 2277091 | NCBI WGS metagenome assembly SDBS01 (sample SAMN10404972, study PRJNA504765) | marine sediment metagenome | isolation source: marine sediment core GS10_PC15, 163 cmbsf | place: Arctic Ocean: Southern Knipovich Ridge | collected 2010 | reverse complement strand
GCTTTATTATTAATTTTGATATAAAATTCAAAAGAATTCGACGCGCTAACGCGTGTCTTCTTTGGTGAAAAAGGGACATCTCTATCTTGCTCAAAAGGGGACATTTCTATTTTGCTCTAACATAAAATATTTGGACAATATCAAAATTTACTTTATCATCAGTTCTTTATAAAGTTAGATTAAAATTATGACAACTAATGCAAAACCTATAATAAAAAAACTATTCTTTTTCCTCGCCATTTTTGGCCCAGGCCTTGTTGTCATGCTGGCTGATACAGATGCTGGCAGTATTATCACAGCTGCTCAATCGGGTGCTGTTTGGGGATATAAAATGATCTCCATCCAATTAATCTTAATTCCCGTCCTTTATATTGCACAAGAACTAACCGTTCGACTAGGTCTCGTGACACACCAAGGCCATGGACAACTCATTAAACAACGCTTCGGGAAGTTTTGGGCATGGATTTCTGTTTCAACTTTATTGATTTGTTGTGTCGGAGCGATCATTTCCGAGCTTGTCGGCGTTGCGGGTGTTGGCATGCTTTTTGGTATTGCGCCTTGGATTAGCGTGGCAATTGTGATCACATTTTTAATTACGATGGCAATCACGGGCTCCTTCAACACAATTGAACGATGTGCGATTTTCATTGGCCTATTTGAACTTGTGTTCATTGTCGTGGCTATTATGGCTCACCCAACGTTAAAACCAATTTTACATGGCCTATCCAGCATGCCGATTACAAACCCCAAATATTTATATCTTGCAGCAGCTAATGTCGGTGCTGTTATTATGCCATGGATGATTTTCTATCAACAATCAGCGATCGTCGATAAAGGGCTTACAACAAAGGATATGCGCGCTGCTCGCACAGATACAATTATTGGCGCCATTATCACACAAATAATTATGATCTCGGTTATCATGGCAATAGCCGCTACCATTGGCAGAACAAATCCTGGCGTACCCCTAAACACCGTTCATCAAATTAGCGATGCATTAACACCTTTTCTTGGTGATCACGTTGGCCGGATTTTATTTGCATTGGGAATGTTAGGTGCATCTATGGTTGCAGCCATTGTCGTCTCACTCACAGCCGCCTGGGGTTTGGGAGAGCTCACTGGATACAAATGCTCACTTGAACACAAAGCATGCGAAGCACCTCATTTTTATAGTATTTATTCGGCAACTTTAATTCTCGGGGGACTGCTGGTCATTTCTGGCATTAACCTTGTCAATTTGAGCGTTGCTATCGAAGTCCTGAATGCCATGCTCCTACCAATTGTTCTGGGCTTTTTATATATTCTTTCCGTTAAAGCACTGCCTGAAAAATACAGATTGAAAGGATGGTATGCATGGGTCGTTGGGATTATCTTATCTTGCACCGCCCTCTTCGGATTAGCTGCTGGTATTTGGGGTATTTTTTCTTAATCCGAAATAAATCTTATCGAAATAATAATACCGAGAACATACAAAACAGGCATTACGCTAAAAGGTAAAATAAAATTTTGTAATTGATAAATTTGTTGGCCATAAACAAAATGTCCGTGAAAAGTAAGTTGAATAAAAAAACCAATCAAAGGAATAAATAATAAGTTCACAAAGCTAATCGACATATTATTAAAACCTAAGGCTGTCGCATGTAAATCTGAATCAACTTTCTCAGCAATTAAAACAAATGCAATATTTTGTCCCGCGCCCGCAACACCCAGCATAAAAAATAAAATAGCAAAGATGGCAACTTGGTGTCCTGGCCAATAAATAATAAATGTTGACGCCAACAAACCTAGCACCGCACAAAAAATTAAAAAATATTTTCGGCGTTGGAAATAATCCGAAAGCACACCTAGAAGAGGACAACCCACTGCCAAACCGAACCATAATAACATTGTAATAATTGAAGCCGTTTGATGTGACACACCACGAGCTTCAAGAAATGTTACCCCCCATAATGTCCCGAGCAAAGCTATCGCCATATAAGTTGCCGCAGAATATAAGACAATCCACCATAGCTTTGAATTCCTGAAAATTTGTTGCAATACCTTTTTTAACGACATTGAATGGGCATTATAGATTGCTTTTTTCGTCGACTGAGCGGGCTGATCTTTTACAACAAACATAATAAGCAATGCCAAAAACACGCCAAATGCAGCAATTATCGCCAACATAAATCGCCAATTATCATGCATAACATAAAGCGCCATCACAAGTGGCGCAGAAGCTAACACCGGACCCATTGCGCCGATAAATTGAGCAAAGCCAAAGAAAAAGCCCGTGTGCTTTTTAGGCATCCAATTGAGCGAAAGAATGAGCAAGCAAATAAAGGCAAATGCAGAACCAAAACCCATCAACACACGACTTAAAATTGCAAAATAAAATCCATGCGACAAACTAAACAACAAAACTCCGAACGAAGAAATTAACACTGCAGAAGTTAATAATCTTTTAACGCCAAAACGATCAACCAAAATTCCAACAGGAATTTGCATCAAACCATAAGTCACATAATAAGCAGCATCAATTAGTGATATCTGCTCAGCATTAATTTTTAATGCCCTCGACACTTCATAAAAAACACTGCCTAGAAATGCGCGTAAAAAAAACTCATATAGAAAAAAAAGTGCTGCGAGAAACCAGATAATTAAACCAATCTTTGTTACTTGTTTTATATTGCTTTGAAACATGTTGATCAGATGTACTCACTTTTTAATTCAAGACTCTGGAATATGGATCCCAGATAATTTCACTGTGTGAAATTTCTGGGATGACGGAAATGAGGGAGGCTGCTCCTGAGCTCCTATATTAACTGGATTAAAACCATCTTTTATGTATAATCCCATCACTAATCGCACACACCATAACATGAGGCAATCCATATGTTAAATTTTACTTTTAGAAACCCTGTGAAAATCATCTTTGGTGAGGGGCAAATTGCAGCACTTGCTAACGAAGTGCCAGAGAACAAACGAATACTACTCACCTATGGCGGCGGAAGCATTAAGAAAAATGGCGTTTATGATCAGGTTATGGCTGCCCTTAAAAATCATACAGTTATTGAGTTTGGCGGCATCGAACCGAATCCCACCTATGAAACCCTCCTGAAAGCTGTGGATATCATCAAAAAAGAAAAGATTGATTTTGTGTTAGCAGTTGGCGGCGGATCAACTGTTGATGGTACAAAATTTATTGTCGCCGCTGCAAAATTTAAAGGTGAGCCTTGGGATATGCTAGAAAAACAGGCGCCTATTGAATCCGCCTTACCTTTTGGTGTTGTCTTAACACTGCCAGCAACCGGTTCAGAAATGAATTCTGGCGCAGTCGTTAGCCGCGCTGCAACGAAAGACAAACTGAATTTTATGGATCCAAACATGTTCCCTCAATTTTCGATACTAGATCCCACCACAACTTACAGCTTACCATCAAAGCAAACCAGTAACGGTATCGTTGATGCTTTCATCCATGTACTAGAACAATACTTAACTTTTCACGTGGACGCACCTTTACAAGATCGCTTTGCCGAAGGAATCTTGCAAACACTTATCGAAGAAGCGCCAAAAGTTTTTGCCAATCCAAAAAATTATCAAGCCCGAGCAAATATTATGTGGTGCTCAACAATGGCATTAAATGGATTGATTGGCACAGGCGTTCCACAAGACTGGGCAACGCATATGATTGGCCATGAAATTACGGCTATGTTTGGCTTGGATCATGGACAAACTTTGGCGATTATCTTGCCAAGTATTATGCAAATTCGCAGCCACCAAAAGGGAAATAAAATTATACAATATGGTGAACGTGTTTTTGGTATCACTGAAGGAAGCGATGAAAAACGCATCGAAGAAACCATTTTTAAAACACGTGAATTTTTTGAATCGTTAAATTTACCGACTTACTTATCTGATTACAACATCACTAAGATGGAATTCCTCCTCTCCTTGCAAAACTCTCCGAACATGGCCGAATTGCTTTAGGTGAACAAGGTGATATTGATTTAAACGAAAGTAAAAAGATTTTGGAAAATGCTTTATAAACCGAAAGCGTGTCAGACATGACCTAACCCACATTCTTGAAGAAAATAGCAATTGGCTTTTTGTTAGAAATTTGTAAAAAAATGTGTGTTAGGTTATGTCTGGCACCTTTTGCCAATTTAATAAATAACTATAATGAAGGAGATTAAAAATGCATTTTTGTAACGTTGTTTTTGTTGGGCCCGGTAATCCAAAATCTTCGATAGAACTTTTGAAAAATGACAAATTTCCTACATCATATATAGCAACGCTCTGGGATACGCCATTTCAAACAATCCAGAAGCAATGCTCTAATGAAGATATCAACTTTTGTCTTTACGCAGGAAAACTCGATGCTAATGGCGTAAATATTAATCCCGAAGGAGTAATGCGCACAAGTAAAGCTGTTATTATCTCTGTTGATACAAACAATAACACATTGACTGATCTTAATAATTACTTTAATGATCTGCTGTCGCGCAATGAAATGAAAGGAAACGCATTGCCAATTTTTGTCATGACTATTTATTCTAAAGATCAGACTCGATTAATAACCGATGAAGAAATAGCTAAGTTTTCAAAGGATAATAATATCGAAGAGACTTATGAGATCACAGAAGGAGAACACCAAAAATGTCAGGACATACTGGAAAGTGTTTTTGAAAAAACCTGCCTGACATCAAACACCGAAGAGAAAGACAGAGCACACAACCCTACATACGCAATATAGAATTGGAATTTATGCCAGAACTTTCATTCAAGTTATATGGGTTATCTAATGTCTGACACCTTTTGACTTTATACTTTCTTACCCTCATCAATCATCGCTTGAAACTTTTTATTGGCAAACCCCCGAAAATCTTCCGGCGAAATCCAAGGTTCATTTAAATCATTCATTAATGATTCATCGATTTTTTCCTGCACGATTAATTGTTTTCCGGCCGCCATTAAATCTTTTGTATATTTTTTCATTTTATCTTTAAACGGCTCTACAAACATCATTCCCGCAGCAGGCCGTAAGATTTCACCTAAATATTCAGCATTACTATCACCCGGAAAGATCCGATGGAAAGTTTGCAAAAGCGCATCAAAATGCTCCATCTCAGGAAAACCTGCAGGTGAAACCAAAAAAACTTTTTGTTTTTTATCATCGTAGCGTGAAGGATGCGTCGTTCTACTACCATGCGCCTTGTCTTCTTCCATAAATGGCAAAGCCAATGGCAAATGTCGATCAAAACAATCTTTCATCATACCTGTCATGGTATAAAAATATAAAGGATTACCATAAACAATAAAATCTGCATTTTTAATTTTCTCTAATAACTGCACCATATCATCTTTATGAATACACACGCCTGGTGTCTTTGTCCAACATGAGAAACAACCAATACAATGCTTGATATTACACTCAGACAAATAAATAACTTCAGTTTCAGCGCCCGCTTGTTTCATGCCTTCTAATAACGGCATTAACATTTGATGCGTACACCCCGCTTTACCCCTCGGTGAACCGTTAATTGCTAATACTTTCATACTTTCTCCTGCTTCTTCTATACCATTTTGGAAACCACACACACAGCCAGATTGCTACAAGCATTGAAGACCACTGTAATGATTGAAAAATCCAGTGATTAAATTGCGGTAGAAATAATCGCAAAACACTCACTACCAAACTAAAAGTAAAAAACAAACTCAAAATCAAAGTAAGCTTTTTATTGATAAATATAAATGTATCAGTTTGCCATTTATCTTTTGATACTTGCTCACGCGCATATTGAGCTGTAAATGGTTTATTGACAACTAACGATCCGCTCGCAATGACCCACAAAACAAAATTGGCGAGAACACCCAAATAATGTGTAACCCAATATTGTTTCAATACAATAATGATAATTGACATCAACGCAAAAAATATAACCGTCGCCCAAGGCAGAATAAAAGCCTTTTTTAACTGTTTAAAACTCGTCAATATCGCAAAGATCAATAAAAACAAGAGTGTGAAAATCAATTGCCCTCGATTATGCACTGGAATGACAGAAAACAAAATCCATGGTAAAAAACTTGCAATAATGTCTACTGACATACTTCATCTCCACGCTTATTCAGCATCTCCAAAACCTCATCACACCAAGCGATCTCCGCATCAATATGATGAAATGCGTTTTTTAAAGTGATTTCCCAATACAATGCATCCGGATCAGATTGATGTTCCAATTGAATATGATTATATTTATCGCCAAAATATTGTCTCGCCTGTTTCATTTCTTCTTTGTTTCTCTGGATATGTTCAATATTATCTTTGATTGACATATTTTTTCCAAAAAATAGTTTCAATATTAATTCGTTTCGCTCAACAGACTTTTCGGTCGGCAACACTAACCAATCTTGCAGTACCTTCTCTCCTTCAGAGATAATTGAATATATTTTCCTCGGACGATTGCCCACTGATTCTTCAGACTTGATTTCAATAAGCGCCTCTTTTAATAAGGCTGCCAAAGCTGGATATATCTGACCCGGACTTTCAGACCAAAATGCATTTGCCGTATTTATGACCCACGCCTTGATATCATACCCAGACATTGGCCTGATACTTAAAGCGCCCAAAACCAGATACTTTGTTTTATTAATTCTAATCATGTTGGCGAGTATGTATCTTTAAGACCTATCTTGCAACCATATTATTGATTTTCTTTCATCACATCACTCAACATCCCCGCAATCACTTGACTAAACACAGCTTCAATGCTTGAATCAGACTGTTGATTATTAACAAGGAGATTGATTATGATGTTATTTTTAGCCATTCCATTACTGCTTTCGCTTATTACGCTTGTTGTGGGATGCAAATTACTCTTAAAAACTGATGATTCCAAAGACCCCAATATGAAATTCTGCCGTATTGTTACATATGTCGTTATTTCGGTTTCAATTTTTGTATTCGTCTGCATAAGTGTTACCGCTATTCGAATGACTCTAAATGCTCGCAACAGTAATAGGTACATGGGGCGATGCCACCAAAGAAATGTTCGCATAATGAACAGAAGAGCGATGAAAAAACATATGATGCGTTTACAAAAAAACAAATCTTATCACCAACAAGGCCCAGCAGCACCTCATCATCTAGTAAAAAAACAAAGATAAATCTATTGCATTGAAGGGCCGCATGTTAAGACGGCCCAATTTTTTTACTGAATTAATTCAAAAATATTTCAATTTCTCTCCTTGACACTCGCACACCATCACAGTAACTTTAAATGACTTTAAGAAGCTGTCTTCAAAAATATGAGCACACTCAATGGAAAATCTTCGTATTGGAATTGTTGGAAATATTGGCGTCGGAAAATCAACTCTGATCAAAAAATTACAAACACCAGAATTGAGCCAGATTTTACTGAAATGCTTTGCAAAACTTGATGGGGATGAAAAGGTTCAAACATTTCCCGAAGAATTTGATAATAATGTGCTCGACGCCTTTTATAAAGACCCAAAACAACATGCTTTTATGGCTCAAATTGAATTTTTAAATGGCCGTCTTGTTCGTCAATCAAAAATTGACCAAGCAAAAGGCATCGTATTGGAAGATCGCACTATTTTTGAAGATTATCACATTTTTGGAAAAGCACAGAAAATTTTGAACTCGATGACTGACGAGGAATTTTCAACATACCAACGTTGCTATAATCTGATGACTGATCACATTACTGAACCTGATCTTGTTATTTATCTTCGCGCATCGACCGATGTATTGTTAGATCGGATAAAAAAACGCGGCAGAGAAAGCGAACTATTAATCTCACGCGATTACTTGGAATTATTAAATAATCTTTATGAATCATTTATCCGTAAGCATGTTAAATGTCCTGTCTTTGTCATCGAATCAAATCACGAAGAAAAACTCCTTGAAAATCTTGAAAACACTGCCAAAAGAATTGTTAATAAAATTAAAGAATTAAATTTACGTGTCACAACTCCCGGCATTCGTGATTGGGTGACGATGCCTGAAACAGATGCAGCGCTTCGTGTTGTCGATGCTGAACGTCGACTAGAAGATTATTTAAAAAAACACCCGAAATTAATTACTGTTGCGGGTAATGTTGGTATGGGAAAATCAACAATCACTTCAATGATGCATCGAAGTCTTAGAATTAAAGCGCTTTATGAAGACCCCACAAAGAACCCACTGCTTGAAAGCTTTTTACAAGATAAGAAAAAATATTGCTATGAACTCCAAAAACACTTTTTACGTATGAGAGCAGAACAAAGAAAAATTGGTAAAAATAACACTGCAAGCTTTGTAAAAGATCGTACACTTGCTGAAGACATTTTAGTTTTCTGTCAACTGTTCTATCAAGACGGCCTGCTCGATGCTAATGAATTAGACTTGCTTTCAACTGAATTTCAAAAGACAAGCAATGCGCTTCCCTCTGCTGACTTGATGATAATCTTACAAGGTAGCACAGATATTGCCTGGAAACGTATTCAACAACGAGCCCGTGCAATGGAAATGAATGGAGGCTGGAGCTACCGAGAAATTCGACTGCTAAATGATTTATATAAAACATTTCCAGAAGATGTTTGCCAATGTGGTTATCACAAAAACCCAATTATCAAAATCAATACAAATCAACTCGACTTTACCAATCGATTGCATCTAGGATATTTATTTGAAAAAACCTATGAAGCATTGCAATAAAAACGCTGGTGATGAAAAAAACTTTTTTTTAAAAAAATCACTGCCGGCTATATTTATATTACTCATACTCTGCATTGGAATAGGTTTACGACTGCACAATCTTTCAATCAACACCCATCGATCGCCAGATGAAATAATTTATACTGCCCAAGCCAAAACCATTGCAAAACACGGTATCTCTGGCTTCAAAATACTAGCAAAAGAATATAAACGTGAAAAAAAACTTTGGTTTTTTCCTCCACCTACTCGAGTTGGCTATCTTTTCTTATTATCATCCGCTATGAAAATTTCAAATCACTTTGATGTTTCGGTTGGCTCAAAAATTTCTACCATTTCTAGCATTTTAAGCTTGTTGATTTTAATTTTGATTGGTTTGCGATTTTTTAACGCTTGGACAACATTATTCGCTCTTGTTTTTTTAAGCACATCACCTATTGCCCTCAATTTAGCAAGAAGAACATGGCAAGACGCCCTCGTTGGATGTTTAGGCGCGCTACTTATTTATTTAAGCTGCGAAATTATATCCAATCCTCGAAAAAAGATTTGGTATGTGCTTTTGATCATTCTTGGCGGAATTGGGATTTTAATTAAAGCAACCCTCGTTCTCTTTTTTGGATTATGTGTGTTATGGATATTATGGAATTTTATTGTTTATAAAAAACGATACAAAGAATCTATTCTGTTGGTATGTCTATCTGGCATAAGTGTTGCACTATTTACCGGATTGATGATCTATGCTATCGGTGGCATGTCAAATCTCATCACTATCTGGTCTCATGTAAAAAACGCCATGCCACACAACCTTTTTGCTATAAAATATCAAAATGGCCCCTGGTATTTGATGTTTTTTGCACTTTCCTCTTTAAGTGCATTTGCTTTTTATCTTTTATTTTTCGCAATTCCTATCCTCCTGTTTTTCGACAATAAAAAACACCGCTCATCGATTTTACACAAACAAAAATCAACCCGCATTCTACTTGGACTTTTATTTATTACAACAACGCTTACCTTGATCGCCGGCATAACCCCCTATTGTCTCAACATTCGATATATTAGTCCTATTTTTGTGCCTTATTTCTTAATTGTAGGGACCATCTTTTACCGGCTTATACAAATGTTATTAAAAAACCTCCCGATCAAACAAGGATTTTTCTTTTTTTTGTTGATTTGTTTGTTGGCTATCATTGCTTTTCAGGGTTATTATAATTTTAATAACTATTTTATCAAAACAAGCATTCATAAGACGCCCAATGCTTTCTTGATACAAAATTTTTATCATCCTAGAAACCGCGGTTGAGCGCGCTTATCTGGTGTAACAAGTTGATTTAGATGGCGTAATCAAAATTCGATGGTATTCCGTCGTCCCAGAATTTGCGAAGCAAATATCTGGGATCCATATTTTGATATAGCCAGATGAATCAAGATGTTGCGCCAGTAAGTGTGATCCAACTGCGGTTTCTAGGATAATGGAGGCAATAAATGACTGGCTCTTCTAATCAAACTTGCGAGCTATGTGGCAATAATAATTTTGTTTCAATTTTTATGAACAAAAGTATCACCGATTCAAATTCAAATGAATATCAGATTGCTGCTACTCAACTTGAAAAACCTCGGCAATTGTTAAAATGCACTAAATGTGGGCTTGTCTTTTCTGATTATGTCAATACCAGAAATTCTTTCGAACAAGATTACATTGAGATGAAAGATCTCGACTATTTAAAAGAAGAAAACGCTCGCCGTAAATCTTGCCGAGGCGTTTTAAAGCGAATTGAAAAATTTAAACGCCGAGGGAAAATTTTAGAAATTGGCTGCGCTAATGGTTTATTTCTTGATGAGGCAAAAAAAAGAGGCTGGGAAGCTCATGGCGTTGAACTGTCGAAATGGGCCGCAGATTATGCCAGAAAAACTTTTGACCTCAATATCACCCAAGGCACTATTGAAGAAGCAAACTTATTAAACCATTCTTTTGATGCTATTGTGATGCTCGATGTCATCGAACATTTAAACAGCCCAAAAACTATCATTGAAAAAACTAGAAATCTATTAAAGAACAATGGGTTTCTATATTTAAGCACCCCTGATATTTCAAGCGCTTCAAGTAAACTACTGAAATCAAAATGGTGGGGCATTAACAAATATCATCATTTTTGTTTTTCAGAAAAAACACTATCAACGCTGCTAACTTCAACAAACTTTAAAATAAAAAAAATATTTTCACACACACGATTTTTTTCACTTAATTTTTTATTAACACGATTAAATCTACCAAAATCTCTCCATGATTTTTTCTCCAAAATTTTGAAGTTCTTACGCTTAGGTAATTTGGTGGCTCCTGTCAACTTGTTTGATCAAGTCGACATCATCGCACAGAAAGCAATTTCAATCGATGATATGAAAGTACCTGAAAAACGAACCATATCAAAAAACATGAAAACATTTGTCGTTATGCCAGCATATAATGCGGCAAAAACCCTTAAAATTACATTAAGCGACGTTCCTCGAGATTTAGTGAATGAGGTAATCCTAGTGGATGATTGCAGTACGGATAACACGATTGAAGAAGCAAAAAACTTAGGTATTCAGGTTGTTCAACACACTCAAAATACGGGCTACGGTGGCAATCAAAAAACATGCTATAAAACTGCATTAGAACAAGGTGCTGACATAATTGTTATGGTACACCCCGATTATCAATATGACCCAACCGCAATTCCTGCGCTCATCGAACCGATAAAAGCGGGACGCGCTGATGCTGTTTTTGGTTCACGCATGATGAAAGGCGGTGCACTTAAGGGCGGCATGCCTCTCTGGAAGCATAACGCTAACATTCTATTAACCGCTTTTGAGAACGTTGTCTTAAAAACCTATTTGACAGAATATCATTCTGGCTTTCGTGCTTACAGCGCTGAGCTTTTACGAAATATCAACTTTGAAGCTAACAGCAATAATTTTGTTTTTGATACAGAAATTATAGTTCAAACGTTATTGAAAGGTTTTAGAATTGAAGAAATACCGATCAAAACTCGCTATTTTGATGAAGCATCTCAAATAAAAATTTTACCGTGTATTCATTATGGTATTGGAATTCTTTGGACGTTACTCAAATACAAACTTCACACGAGCGGTCTAAAGAAATTTAAACAATTTAAATCGTAGGGACAAATCACGACTTGTCCCTACGAATCAACAATACTATACGATCGTTCAAGCACAAGAATGTCTTCGAGGCAATTTCTTTGAAAGCAAAGCATCTGTCTCTTTTGCGCCCTTATACTCTCCCCCCTGATCTGGAATATCAGCAGCTTTACCAGCTACAGGCTTTTTCTTGTCCCCCAAGAATCCACAGTTTTTAAACAGATCGCCCAATGGTGTCTTTACAAATTTCACGACGGTAATGACTGGCTCCGCACACGGCCTCCAAAAGTTAGGCGCTGTTGCTCCATGTCTCGCCTGTTTAGGATAATCATCTCTTGCATTGGCTAATGCATCATCAACCAGAGTGACGGCTTTATGCTTAGAGAAAAGCCCTAAAATTGAAAGAATACCCATTGAAACATTTAACAATAACATAAAAAATGCTAACCACTCGATTGTGACAGGTGCTACACCAGCCAGCACTTGAAATTCGACACCCTGACCCGTTAAACGGGATTGCTCCATATTAGGCGTTGCACCAAGACCCGTCACATAAAGCGCAATTGTAGCGGCAAGTATGTAAGTTAACATTGACCGCACTCGATCACTCTGCTGATAACTAAAAGGTACATCACCGATGTTTTTTGTGAGTTTTGTCACAACCGAAATCGACATCGCATAAATTGCAGCCAAACTTACTGGCTTTGCAACAGGAATTAATACCTTAAATATATTTGTCCCTAATATCTCCAGCCCTGTAGATCTAGCAAGCGCATTAAAAGCTGGGTCTGTAAAATCGGCAAGCGCTGAGAAACCTATTCCACCTATTTCGTAAAAATTTGAAAATCCAAAACCACATATAGCTAAACACGCGACGAAAAAGAATGCGAGCACGCTTTTGTGAAACATCGATCGTGGCTGTGCCAGCGGCAAACTATTTTGCTCAAAAAAAGTAAACACTTTTTCAACATCAAATTTTGATTCTTTCAACACTTGTGCAGTGGGTGGCTGATCTTGGCTAATCTTATAAAAATCTCTAACCGCTTCCTCATAATGACTGCTAGTGAGACTTTCTTCGTCGACGGGATGTTTGCTAGGAAAACATTTCGACAAAATACCTAAGAAATCAATTTCATCTAAAATACGCTCCCTGGCTGAGCGTTCACTTCTTCGTTGATTTTTGAGCCATAGTCTAACAGCTTCAATTTGAGCACGGTGAGATTCTTCTGTTTGTCGATATTTAGGGTTTTGCAAACCATAGGTGACTGGTGATAAAGTTATCTTCATTGCATCGTTCACAATAAACGTCCACCCAAGTGTATTTCCAATAACTGCTGCTAAAGCACCTGAACCAAGATACCAAGGATTCTTGGTATGCTCTGCTAACCAATCTTTACCAATTTCTTGTAAAAGTACTGCACCATCGATAGAACTTCTGAGAAAAAGACCACCAAAATTGCATGACATAAATAAATTAATCATAAAAATGGGAATATCTAAAGCACTCCAATTCAATGGATTAATTTTCTCATATATCCCACTAATTGGATTCGTCCAAAATCTATCAGTAAAGGAATAAACTAAAACTCCTTTTCCAACGGCAGCTGTACCCCATGTATTACCATCTGCCGCGGAACGAGACGCTTGCGCCCACCCTTCAAATGTATTTAAATCAACATAAGCCATACCCCAAAAAGCTTGGCCAAACATGGAATATTGTACCATGCAAAATCCCGCGGCTCTTGAAAGCATCTGAAGTGAAGGCAAAAAGAATCGCCCCCAGCAAGACTGCTGCCCTTCATCACTCGCTGCTTGGGAGCTTTGACTCAATGAAGGTTCTGAAACAACAAGCGATTCTTGTGAAAGTAAATTTGTGCGCTCTGTAACTGTAGGTGAGATAGGACGTTGCATAGCTGAACTCCTTATTGGTTTTATTAATAAAATGATGGTGAGAAAAACTTATTCTTATTTTGTTTAAAAAATGGTCATTTTTATTGTTTTTGGAATTCGATTTTACCGCAAGAAAGTATTGTCGTTGCGGGAAGAAAATATGTCGGAAGGATATTGTGATCGCTCTCAAAAGTCAATGAAAACCATTCTAAAAATGGTGGATATTTTTGATCAATAAATAGTCAACATCTTCGAGGGAAAATAAATCTTAAAATCCAGATGTTTCATGAAAAAGCTTTGTTTTATCAAAAGCCGAGCGTATGATTTGTCTCTATTGGCGATGAGTATATATCCATCGCCAATGAAGATACGAATTTTTTATTGAGCTCCGAAGGAGCGGCATTTGTGAAGCCCAGGCTGTAAAGCCTGGGAGAGATGGCACACGTCAGTCACGAGCTCTGAAAGAGCGACATAAAATTTAATGAGAATTTCTTTTTATGCCGGTCCTTCAGACCTCTTGCTTTATAGTGCGATTTCAACCCAGCCCTCACGGACTGGGCTTTACAAATGCCGCTCCTTCGGAGCTCAATGTGAGAGGCAATATCCATGTTAGTATTCAAAGATGAAGATGATACGAGCAACATGCTCAGCATCAGGGAGCTCGCATCTTGAAGTACGATGGATATATAACTTTAGAGGCAACCAATGATATCAAACACCTTCACTAAAAAAGTTTGCTTTTTAATTGTGATAACTTTTTCTATGATTGGCATCACTTTTGCCGCAAACTCGTCTGTTATTTACATGAGATCAGCCAAAAAGATAATTCCTCATTTAAAACAAACACTGAAATCAGCAAAATTAAAAACGACTTTGCCAATTGTATTCCCAAAGAAAATTCCGGTTAATGCAAAAGCCAAAACTTATTACATTTACTTCAAATTAACTAACAATGGATATCTCATTAGCGTTGACTCAACAAAAATGTGCCATGGTGTTAAAGTTTGTAATATAGGCTCAATTCAAGCTAAGACATATGGAAAAATCAGTACTTACTATGATATGAATAAGAACAAATTAACCATTCCCGTCACATTGAAAGATCATAAAACAGGTTATTTTACACCTAGCCATGCGATGGGCGACTTCTGGCCTGCAAATCTCCAGTGGAAAAAACACCAAACACTTTACACGATCAAATGGACTGTGAGTCAGGCACACGAGAAAGCTGCACTAATTCATATGGCGAATGAAATGATTTGACAATGCTGTTATTCACTGGCTATGATAGTATTTGAAGGAAAGTTAACACAAGGAGAATGGCATGCGAAACCACAAAATCAGCCTTTTTATTTTCGCCATCTTAATGGCTTTTTCATTATCCACTTTTGCTGCGACAAAAACCTTTAACGTAAAAGCATCACAGTTTAAGTTTTCGCCATCAACAATTACTGTCAGAAAAAATGATACCGTGCGATTAATTTTGACTTCAAAAGATGTGACTCACGGTCTTTACATAAAAGCCTACAAAATAAATATGCGCGTCAAAAAAGGTGAAAAGAAAACCATTAAATTTGTCGCAAATAAAACGGGGAGATTTCCCTTTGTCTGCTCTGTTTATTGTGGCTCTGGTCATCGCGTCATGAAAGGCATGTTGATTGTTAAATAATGAAATTTTTTAAAGACATTAAAACCATCGTTATTTTAACGATGGTTTTGTTGTTTTTCATTGAAATACCACAAGAAAATATTCGTTTTGTTTTGTGGATATTAACGGGTGTTTTTTGCGCCGGATTTTTTGATTTTTTAATTCATTATTTAATTCACAGAAAAATACTTATCGTCAAAAGCGCTATTATCAGTGGATTCATTGTCGCTGGCATTATTAATTTTCAAGAACCTTTCTGGATTATCATCATTTTTTCTTTGATTGCCGTTCTATCAAAACATCTTATTAAATCACATAAAAAACATTTTCTAAATCCGGCTAACACAGCATTATTTATCGCAACAGCTTGCAATATCCCGTTGACTTGGTCGTTGGAATCTAATATTTATATTGTAATAATAGCTGGCATTTATTTTATTTATCGCCTGAAAAAATGGGGACATATTTTAGGATTTTTAATTGCTTTTTCAATACCGATGATGATTAAGGGCATAAACCCTCTATTAATGTTTAACTGGTTCTTTTTATTTATTATGTTGATTGAGCCCAAAACCTCCGGTTTCGGCTTGATTCGCGGGCTAACCTTTGGATCCATTGCTGGACTCACTGCATTTTTGATTTTCTTGTTCATACCGCAATACGATTTTTTTGTAACCAGCCTTTTTATCGCAAATTTATGCAACCCCGTTTTAGATAAAATTTATTCGCGTCATTAATGAAAAAACATCAAATTTAATCTTTTTTTGATTCCCAAATTCTTATTTTTCACTATAATACACACTCTTTCTTAACAAAACTGAAAATTAAAATTATGCCAAAGAAAACACTTACAAACCAAGTCATTGAACCCTCAATGACTCGACGATGGCTGGTCTTAACCGCCGCTTCGTCATTATTTTTCTTTATTTTCATCCAAACCAATATGTTTAACCCGATTGGTTCGAGCTTAATGCGTGATTTTTCCATCAATGCTAATCAGCTCGGGTTTTTATCTTCAATGTTTTTTTATGGTAACGCCCTGTTGTTGCTCCCGGCAGGTGTGTTGCTCGATCGCTTTTCGGCACGCAAACTGCTCGTATTGTCACTTTTACTTGCCTCTATTAGCATGTTTATTTTTGCCTTTTCAACAAGCTATACTACTGCTTGCATAAGCCGTTTGATGATGGGGTTCTGTGGGGGCTTTAGCTTTATAGGAGCAATGCGGGTTGTTTCTCGATGGTTTCCAACAAAGATGCTAGCGCTTGCAAGCGGCCTAATCACCACTATCGGAATGTTGGGAGGTGTCATTGCACAAACACCCATTGCTTATTTAAATGCATCAATTGGCTGGCGACACACCATTATCATCTTTGGATTTGTTGGTATCGCACTTCTCTTATATACATTTTTTGTTGTACGCGACTATCCAAACAATGACAGCTCTATAAAAGTTATTCCTGAAAAAATTACTTCAAAGCTAGGATTTTGGCATAGCATTCGCCTAGTTATTTTGAATCGTTACAATTGGTTTTGTGGTCTATACACTGCATTAATGAATTTACCTATTTGGTTGCTAGGCGCACTTTGGGGCAGTATTTACTTAATGCAGCATGATCATTTAACGTCTGTTCAAGCAGCAAATGTTATTTCACAACTCTTTGTTGGCGTACTCATTGGCGCTCCTTTAGTAGGCTGGTTATCCGATAAAATTGGACGTCGAGTTTTGCCAATGATTATCGGCGCAATTCTTTCGGCTATTATTATGATAGCAATAATGTATTTACCTGATTTAAGCTTTACTGCGCTTATTATTCTATTTTTCTTTCTGGGTCTTGTTTCAAGCACACAAATACTCTCTTATCCGTTGGTAGCTGAATCAAACTCACCATCAATTACTGGCTCAGCTGTCAGCATTGTTTCGTTAATATTAGTCAGCAGCGGCTTCATTGCCCAACCTCTCTTTGGTTCGCTTTTGGACTTAAACTGGAATCATCTAATGATCAAAGGTATGGCAATATATTCTTCAGGAAACTTTCTATTGGCTTTATGGATATTACCGATTGGATTTATTGCAAGCATTATTGTTACACGCTTTATTAAAGAAAGTTATTGTAAACTTCAATATTAAAAAGTTTGTTGTGCACTCAACAAACCTGTGATATTGTTTCGAACATAAAATTGCATCAAAAATAATAAAAATGGAGAATAAAAAAAATGTTTAAATTTTTTAATAAAAGTCATCAGCCTGTCAAAATAACATATCAACTTTTCATTGATACTGACACAATGTTTCCTCTAAACCAAGATCAGAATGTAAAAACTGATACTGAGGAAACAAAACTTCTATCGACTCCAACATATCAACTAAACCCCTATATTGAAACATTTATTAATAATTTTAAGAAAGAACATCCGGAAACGAAAAAGGACAAACATCTGAAAACGAAATTAGAAATTTATATTTCTCCATCGGATAACAATGAGACAAATACCAAGATTAGAGAACTACTCACAAGTGAACGCTTGTCATACGATGAATTTACAAGAAGTAAAGCTTTAACACAGATACCAGCGTTAACAAACACTAGCTGGACACTAATCAATCCAAATAAAAAAAATCACACAACCTGGAAAGAAAAGTGGGATAAAAAAATAAAAAAAGAAAATTCACATAATACTGTTATCTCAAGCGATGAAAATATATTGAATTTTTATAAAGAAAACAATAATATCACCACTCTACAATGCTCTTCAGAGGGCCTTACTGAACTAAAAAATAGCGCCCCACAAAGCAACTTATCTTTTTAATTTATACCTTTGATCTCGCGGCACCGAACTGAATCACGGTGCCGCAGACTAACAATTTTATTTAGTCACTTCATTTGCCGTGATCAACGCGTTACGCAATTGAGCAGTTAAATCACTTAACGTACCCGGTGAATGAGGAATGAGAATGGTATTGCTATGCGATGTAGAGCCCATTTCTTTTAATGTATCAAAGTATTGCGTCATTAAAACCAAGCTCATGACTTCAGTTGCAGCAACGCCCGATACGGTTCTTTGGAATTCACCAACTGACTCTCTTAAGCCTTCAACAATGGCTCGCCTTTGATCCGCCACACCTTTACCTTGCAATGCTTTACTGGCCGCTTCACCTTCGGCTTGCTTAATTTTTAATATTTTTTCAGCTTCGCCTCGCTCATTTGCAGCAACACGTAATCGCTGCGCTTCATTAATTTCATTCATCGCAGCTTTCACTTTTGAATCAGGATCAATATCTGTCACCAAGGCTTTCACAATCTCATAACCAAAGTTTGACATCACCTCAGATAATTCCTGTTGAATAGCATTAGCTATATCATCTTTCTTTTCAAACACATCATCAAGCTTCATCTGCGGAACACGAGCTCTCACCACATCAAAAATAAATGAAGTAATTTGTTGCTCTGGACTTTCAAGCTTGTAATAAGCATCATATATCTTGTCACTCAAAACTCGATATTGAACTGAAACACCAATCTTCACAAAAACATTATCTTGCGTTTTTGTTTCAACCGGCACATCAAGTTGTTTCACACGCAATGAAACGCCGCCACGCGCATTATCAACCAAAGGGATTTTTGTATTTAACCCAGGCATAGCGATTCGTATAAACTTACCAAAGCGCTCAACTATCCTGGCCGTTTGCTGCTCCACCGTAAAAAAAATCTTTGAAACAATAAGAAGTATAACAATAACGATAGCAATTAATGCAAATAACATTTTTTCCTCCTAACTAATTTAAAAAAACCAACTTTCCTCTAACTCATCAAGCTTTCGGCCGAAATATCAAGTTAATGTTGACAATAAGATGGTGGACTTCCCTGCTTTGGGTGATGATCCTAAAAACCGCGTTTTTAGGATAATGACTGTACCGTACCTTTAATCGAAAATCAAAAGATATTCAACTCAACGATACTCACAAACTTCTTCGTGCTGTTTTCCTTTTTCAGAAATCATTGCAGTTGCAGAACAAGCAATAAACACATTATGAAGCGCAATCACAG
>SDBS01002245.1_pt1 | contig 19424 bp, 11 predicted proteins | sample 2277091 | NCBI WGS metagenome assembly SDBS01 (sample SAMN10404972, study PRJNA504765) | marine sediment metagenome | isolation source: marine sediment core GS10_PC15, 163 cmbsf | place: Arctic Ocean: Southern Knipovich Ridge | collected 2010 | reverse complement strand
TTCTCATATTAATATTGGGATTACTATCCTTATCAGCTCTCCTGGGCCAGTCTGCCACCATCTCTGCCCCCTCTCCGCTCAATGAGGCCGATCTCGATTTTCAGTCCATCACCATTGATCTTACAGATGAAACCTGGGCCGATGGAAATGTAGACAGGCGTAATTTCAGACTTCGGAATGCTCCTGAGGGACTGACAGTGCATGCTGTTGTCCTTCTTAGCCAGACACAGGCAGTAGTCGATCTTGCATTTAACGGAACCGATTTTGATGAAGATATCTCAAATTTTTACCTCACCATTGATGATTCCGAACTGACCCAGACATCTTCCGGTGTCCTTACCACCAACAATCTTAGCATCGATGCCAATGATGAAGGTGTTGCAATCTCACCGGATGCCCCCCTTGATGAGCAAACACTTGATGTCCGATACCTGAACATAACTCTTACCGACGAGGAATTTATCAGTACAGGTAGCATTCCAAACAGTTATTTTGAATTGAATAATGAGCCCGGGGGACTCGTCATCGAGTCCGTAACTGCTACTGATGCCACCCACGCCATCATGCAACTGGCATATCCCCCTGGGAATGATTTCGACTCACCCATATCAAATTTCAGTATTGATGTATCCGGAGCCATACTGAAATATACGGTGCCAGGCAATGAGGTAAGCTCCAATAACCTTACCATCACAGCCCATGACGAAACCCCGCAGGCTGTGCTAACGGCTGACCCTTCTGTCCTTGAAGAACGGTGGCTGGATGTAAGTACCCTTACCATCACCCTTTTTGAGGAAAGCTTTGAGGATTATACAAATCTTGATGAAGGGGACTTTGAACTCCATGGTGAACCAGCTGAACTGAGAATCGAATCGGTATCCGGGATCTCGCCCGTAAGCATGGTCATAGAGCTCCGGTTCAACCAGAGGGATTTTGATGATGACTATCCAAATTTCAGGGTCCGGATCAAAGATGATGCCCTGGCAAATTCAAATGATGACCTGGAAACCAATACATTAACAGTAGTGGCCAACATAGAATCCGCCACCCTCGAACCGGACCAGCCATTGAGGGAAGATATCCTTGACGGGCGTGTCCTGACAGTCACACTGGTGAATGAGGAATTTGAGAACCCGGGCTCTGTGGGCAGGAGGGACTTTGATTTGCGCAATGAGCCTAGAGGGTTGTCAATCAGCAGTATTAATATTCTATCTCCAACACAGGTGCAACTGATCCTTAGGTTTGACGGAAGAGATTTTGACTCGGATATCTACGATTTTGCCGTACGCATAAACAGGGATCGATTGAGATATAACACGGAGGATCATCTCTTTACCGGGCCCATCACGATCCAGGCCATCGGCGATGGTCCTGTTGCCAGCCTCAGTCCTGATTCGGTGTTAACAGAGCAGCGGCTGGATGCCAGGGAACTGACCGTCGATCTCATACAGGAGGAATTTGAACCTGCTGCCACACTCGACGAATCCCATTTCAGTTTTGTGAATGGTCCAGCGGGACTAACCATCGAGTCGGTCAACAGGATTTCGGCAGTTTCGGCAAGGATCTTACTGGGATTTGATCATACCGACTTTGATGACAATATCCCGGGGTTTCATGTTTTGGTCGACCATACCGTTCTTGTCACCTCAACCCAGGACCTGCCTACCAATTCACTCAACATATTTGCCAGCCTGGAGTCGGAGATAACCAGCGTCGAAATCCCGAATGACACCATGAATATTGACGAGCAGGTGACAGTAATCATAAGGGTGGATAGTGACAGGGGTAACCCCTTTACTTTGAATGGCGGGGAGATAGGTGGCTACCCCTTATCAGGCCTGAGCAGGGTGAACGATACGACATACCTTTCCGGTTTTACCGTGACAGAAGGGGGGAATGATTATGCCGCCCATGAAAACATCCCGGTGACTGGTTTACAGTTATATAATGGATTGCTAGCCGGGGAAGTGTATAATGATCCCATCATCCAGGGAAACGACCTGCTGGATGCCAACAGGCCTGTGATCCAGCTTATTACTTCCCAGTCCTCCGGACCGCAGAACATAGGATCGCTTATATTACTGAGGATAAATGCCGACCAGGCTGGATATATATTTACCCCTGCATCGCATGTAAACAGTGTACCACTATCCGCATCATCCATACAGGTCATATCCCTGGGGGCGGGAGATTATGATTTGAGTTATACGGTGGGAGAGGGGGACAATGATGTGAGTGAGGGTAACCTGGCACTGGATATTATTGCGGGAGATATGGCAGGCAACTTCAGTTTACCCTATACATCCTTAGGTCCCAATGACCTGAGTATTGATGCTACCAGGCCGGAGATAAGCCGGGCATATATTAGTTCAACAGATACCATTGTACAGGTCGGTGAGACATTAGAGATAATGGTGGAAGCGGATCAGTCCGGTTACAGCGCCAATGGTGATACCAGGATAAATGATGTTGCCCCTGGTCCCAATTTATCATTCACCGATCTGGGTAACGGGCTATATCGTTTTCTTTATACCGTAAGCGAGACTGACGGCACTGTCTCCAGAGGTAACCTTGCGGTCAGTATTGTGCTGCAGGACCCGCTACCTTTTGAAAATCCCAGTCTGGGATTTACTGCCCTTGATCCTAATAATATAACCATACTGACTGAACGGCCATCAGCAAACGTAAGTGGTTCAACGGAGATCTGTCATGGGGGATCTGCAACCGTTACCATTACCCTCGGGGGAATGTCGCCCTGGGAATTTGACATATTTGACGGAAACTCCACCTTCACCATCAGCAATATCACGGATCCGGTATATCAGTTCACAGCTCAACCGGAACTCACCACCAACTATACAGTTCCCCGGCTTATTGATGGAACAGGCCGCAGTGCTTCCGGATTCGGGAATGCCCTGATTACTGTTCACCCCATTCCCGGTGTTGAGATATTCAACCTCCTGGAGATTTATGATATTGAGGAAAGCCCGGTCATTCTTGATTACTCCCCGGCAGGCGGCACCTTTACCGGACCTGGCATAACCAATCCTCCCTGGACATTCATACCCTCACTGGCAGGTACACAGGATTCACCCCATGAAATTATCTACAGCTATACTGATGATAATGCATGTAGCAGCTCGGATACTGTCATTGTGCAGGTGGTAGAAGCCGGCGGTTATATAAGCTTTGAAAGATCGGTTGCCTGTTTTAATGATTTAGCATTTTACATCACCGGGCATAATGACGGAAATACCATCGGGACAATCTCGGTGCAACCAACGCCACCGGAGGGAGCATTTTCGGATCTTGACAGCAACAGGGCAGTTATCAGGCCGGCATTGTATGATTTGAGTGAAAACCTGGATGTACAGGTCAGTTATACTTTCACAGACACACTGGGTGATGAATATACCCTGCTGAGAATACTGACCATAGAAAAACTGGAGGATATCCGGATAGATGCCATACCTGATATCTATTTCTGCCAGAATGATGCGCCCATTACCCTCACAGGGATCCCGGAAACAGGTTTCTTTTCCGGACCGGGTGTTGTCTGGAATGCGCTTCTGGGCTACCAGTTTGATCCATCCTTTGCCGGGTTGGATACAAATGTAATACGGTATATTTATACATCTGGGAACCATTGCAGCGTCAGTGACTCTGCCATGTTGATAGTATATGATGCCCCCTTTGCTGATTTCACTACCCTTGAGAGTTGTATACCGGGGGATGGGGGACTGGTACAATTTGTGAACAGATCTGATACAGGTCTCAGCGAGGATGAATTATGGAGCTGGGAATTCGGTGATATTTTCAGCGGGGAAGATAATTACAGTAATTTAATGAGTCCTTCTCATTATTATGATAAGCCTGGTACATGGACCATCAGGCTTGATGTTAATTCAGGCAATGGCTGTAGTGATTTTCTCCAGAAGACCATGGCCATCCAGATAAAACCGAGGGCTGAATTTTCGTGGAACAGTAATTGCCTGACCGATGATCCCATTATGTTTGAGGGACAGGAAACGGTGGACTATCCGGATACTGTTTTTTCCCGGATGTGGAAAATTTACAGAGGGAATACAGAGATCTTCAGTTCAGATACAAATCAGCCGTCTTATCATTTCCAGTCTGAAGGATCATTCAGGGTTGCTTACAGCATTGTGACCAATACCGGATGTACTGACTCAACAGACAAGATGCTTACCCTGAGTCACACTTATATATTGTCTGAAGATTCATATTTTGAGGATTTTGAGATTCCACAGGTACAAGGATGGTCTTCCATGGCTTCAGATTCTTTGCAGAACAGCTGGACTTACGGGGAAGTGGACCCGGACGGGTTTCCGGAAACAGCTTCTTCAGGGACCCGGGCCTGGTATACTGACCTGCCCGATCCCAGGGAAATTGAAAAATCCTGGGTTCAGTCCCCCTGCTTCAATTTTATTGGCTTTTACCGCCCGATGGTATCCCTTGATATCAAACGTTCCCTGTCGCGCAACCAGGATGGAGCTGCTTTGCAATATACAACTGATAATGGCAACACATGGTACGATGCAGGGAGCATGGATGACGGTGGATTGAACTGGTATAATTCAGATAAGATCCTGAATGGAGACGGAGGTCAGCATACAGGGTGGACGGCTGAATCGGAATATTCTGAAGATGACAGGTGGTACAATGCAGCGCATGGACTTGACCAGCTGACCTGGCATAAGAAAGTTCAGTTCAGGATTGTTTTCAATTCCATGGGTGGCGATACATTTGCCGATGGTTTTGCCTTCGATAATTTCACTATTAAACAGCGATCCCGTTTATCAGTGCTGGAATACTTTACCAATGCCAATACTCCTGTGTGTTATGGATCAGACTCCCTTGTACGTGGACTGATGAAAGAGGTTCCTGCTGATGTTGTTGATATACAGTATCATGCAGCGGGGAGCATTCCTGATCAGATGTATTTTGACAATCCGGTTCCTGCCAACAACCGTGGAACCGTTTATGGCATTACAGGCCTGCCCATGGCCGTATTGGATGGTGGAAATGAGGAGTGGCCCGGATATCCGCAGACCTATGATTTCAATGCGAGACCTCCCAGGGCTGCGGATATTAAACTGAGATCCCTGTCGGAGCCTGATTTTAAATTAACGATTCAAGCTGATTACGCTCCTTACCTTGAATTATCGGTAGATATTGAAGCTTTACAAAACCTTGCACAGGCAGAAAGGATCCTGTATGTCATTGTTATGGAAAAACGAATTACTGGTCCGGAGTATACGGGAACAAATGGCAGCACCAGTTTCTACAACGTGGCACGCATAATGGTTCCTGATGCCGCCGGGACCTTATTCAATCAATCCTGGACACAAGGCCAGGTCGAGAGCATACATCTGACCTGCGAAGAAACATTCTTCCCACTGCTTGAAGACAGCCTTAGCCTTGTGGTTTACCTCCAGGATGAGATTACCGGTGAGATCCTCCAGGCAGCAACCATCCCTGAATACAGTTCGGTATCAACGTTTGACCTGCCTGAACCCCTGTCAGAGGTATTGGTTTATCCCAATCCGGCAGGGGAGCTGGTTAATTTATATTTCGAGGATATTCCCGGGGAAGCGATGCAGTTCACCCTCTATGACCTGTCCGGTAAAATGGTAATCACTGATCTCATTGATCCCTGGCAGCAACTCTATACCAGGAGCCTCGGTGGACTTGAACGTGGACTCTACATAGTCGAGATCCGGTCCAGGAAAAACAGGCGTGTTATTCACCGGGACAAGTTATTCCACTACTAACGGAATTACATTCTAAATTACTTCATAATAATTGTTTTTGAGCGGGCTTTTTTTGTGGTTCAAATCCCTGAATACTTAAAGAAAGTGGGCCCTTGCGGCGAAATCTGTATCTTTAATGCTGCACGAAAGGTTAAATAAAAGTGTTAGATTAAACGAATAATTCATTAAAGAACAGTAATCAATGAACAAGCGTATTTTATCAATTTTAATGGTTGCCATATGGTTAATAATGTTGGGTACAGATTGTTATGGTCAAAATGAAAAAGTACAGACTTATGAAATTGAGGAGGAAATTTTGGAACACAACCAATTGCCTTTAAACCCATACCCTCCATTCGGACTTCTTACAGGTTACATTACTTATCCATTTCAGTTTTATGGAAGCAAATATTTTCAAATTGATAAAAAGAAAATAAAAATTCTTGTAGCGGAAAATGAATATCTGAAAATTGGCATGGCCCCGGAATATGGTGGAAGATTGTGGTTTATCTATGACAAGATCAGGCAGAAAGAGGTCATCCATCGAAACTATAAGGAGGCTAAATTTTATAATTCGGGGATGGGCTACCAATATCTCGGTGGGGGCATGGAATTGAATATTCCAAACGCTCATTCACAAACAAATGCACGAATAAGAGAATGTATAATAAGAGAGAATGAAGATGGTTCTGCTTCATTGATCATGAGCAATACCGAAAAAATTGGCAGGCTTCACTGGAGTGTTACATTTACCCTGTTCCCGGGCGAAGCCAGGATAAAGCAGGATGTGCGTGTTTCCAATGAAACTCATTTTGAGGAAAGGTATTTATACTGGGCGAACTGCGGCATTCCGGTAAATGAAAGTACCGAATTTATTTATCCTGAAAATAGTGGCGCATTACATGGGGAATACGAAAATGAAATTTCATGGCCCATTTATGCAAATAAAGATATATCCATTCTCAGGAATGTAGATGAGGCAGTCGGGTTTTACATGCTGAATGCCCGGGAAGGCTACATGGGGTATTACAACCATGATGAAAACTTCGGACTTGTACATTATGCAGATGTGAATGATTTGCCTGGTAAAAAATACTGGAGCTGGGGATGGCATGTTACGGCTCTTCAAAAACGGTATACACATGCTGAAGATGTGAATTATGGAGAAATTCAGAGCGGCAGGATCGTGATACAGGAGAAGTTTGATAAAATTGCTCCAATGAGTGCCATTGAATTTACACATTACTGGTATCCGGTTGGGGCTATCGGATCTTTTAACGGTGCGACAGAAAATGCGGCAATAAATTTCACAATCGATAAAAGTTCCTCCGGTGTTGCTGTGGCAGATATCAAAATACAGGTAAATCAAAAATATGACAGTCCCGTTCTCCTGCTTAAACAAAACGGTGAAATAATAAAAGAAATAAAACTCTCCTCCCTGTCGCCCGAAACCCCGGTGTCGATGTCAGAAGAGCTTGAATTAGAGAACCTCAAAATTAAGGATGTCTCTCTTTTGCTTTTAAATAAAAATGGTGAATTGATTTCAAACGTATTGTCAAAAGAAAAGAAACCGGACAGATATGATAGTTATTTTAACGCCCATAAGTATTCAGAAAAAGATAGAAAAGAATTTACCGCCGAAGGAATATATGCAAAAGCAGAGGTGCTTTTACACGATTGGTTTTATCACCTTCCTGAAATAAAGGAAATTTTACATGAAGTCCTCATCGTTGACCCGGGTTTTTCGCGGGCACATACCGAATTGGGATTAATGGATCTCAGGGGTGGAAAATTGAATGAGGCATTGGAGCACTTTAACATATCCTTAAAAAGAATTCCTGATGATGGCCGTACCTTGTATTATAAAGGGCTTACGCTAATGTACATGGGAGATATTTCTGAAGCAACATACTTTCTCCGCCATTCCGGGAGATTTGGCTATGAGTATCCGGAAAGAATCGCTGAAGCAGAAATGGCCATCGCAGGCAATGATCTTGATGAGGCTGAGCTTCAGCTTGGTAAAGCCATTTCCCTGAATGGGAATATTCTCAAAGGACATATTTACTTGGCGCTTGTAGAAACCAGGCTTGGAAATGGACGGGAAGCTGAAAAGTCTCTTGCTCAGGCATCATCCCTTGATCCTGAAAATCCAATCGTATCCTGCGCGGAATATTTAATGAAAAAATCAGAAAAATCTTTGGCTCAGGCCATTGCCGGGAGATATGAAAATTTTCCTGAAGAGATACTCGAAGTTGTGGTAACACTTTATGGTGCCGGATTTACTGAAGAAGCATTTCAAACCATGAAATTAATCAGGGAAACCAATAGCATGGTAGAATTGTACAAAGTGGAATTGGAAGAATTGACCGGTAAAACGATCTCCCCAATTAAAGGTAAATCGCCTGCCGCTGAATTTGCCTGGAGGCTTGAAGAGTATTTTATTCTAAGCCGGAGAATAAAAGAAAATCCAAATGATGCTGAACCATATTACCATCTGGGTAATTTCCTGTATGCCCGCGATTTTGAAACGGAAGGAATTGCTAATTGGGAGAAAGCATACGAACTGGGCTATAATGACAATGTTATTCTGGTCTCTCTGTATCGTGCAAATAATAAACTCCGTAATACCAATAAAGCATACGAATATCTGTTAGAGGCTTATCAGTCAGATAAAAACGATCCCTATGTTTTTGAATTTTATGTAGATGAAATTAATAAGCGTGAAGGGGTTGAAAAGGCGATTACCCTTATGGAAGAGAGGTACGGTGATTTCGGGAATGTGTATTCCCTCAAGGCAAGATTAATGAATACCTATATGAACAATGGCCATTATGACAAATTAGAAGAGCTATTGTTGAAATCCAATTTACATGATACCCATCGCTTGTCCTTTGGCGAATTCTGGAAAAACTTAATGATGGCCAGGGGTTATATGAAATTAAAAGAAAAGAACTACAAGGAAGCATTGGAATATTTTACAAATTCCATAGATGTACCGGAAAATATCGCTCAGCATTATGCGCCTATGTTTATTGCCAGGGCGAGAAGATTATTTTATATGGGATACTGCAACAGTAAACTGGGCAAGCAGGGAAAGGCGGAAGAATTATGGAATGAAGCCCTGAAATTGAAGAGGGATAGTAAATATCAGGCCGGTTATAAGTTCAGGGATCTAAAAACAATTTATTATCAGGCCTTCTGTTTAAAAGGTTTGGGCAGGTTTACCGAGGCTGAAAGATACATCATGCTGTTGGGTGATTATGCAAGATCAACTGATCTTGACAACAATCCCGATGCACAGGAAATGTTGCTTACCTTATCTGTTTTAGGTCTGGAAGATATGGATGATTTTGAAAAATGGGATTCCGAATTGGGATTAATAAAGCTAAATGCAAACTTTAATGCCCCGGAGGAATAACAAAACAATAAGACGAAAATGTATTCAGGATTAATGGATGACGTTCGCACATGCATCGATTTGGGTATCCCAAAGAGAGTGCCTGTTTTCGCACTGAGCGAAGAATTTGATGTAAAGTGGTACGGAAAGTATTCATACGAAGAAACTTGCCAGGATGGTGATAAAATTGCCGAAACCTGGATTGCCGCTACCGAGAAGTTTGATTATGATTGGGCCTGGGTTCAGATAGATGATTGTTATGAGTTTGAACCTTTAGGTGTTGGAACAAAAGGCGAAGGCAATATTCTGAGAGCGACCAAAGAATACCTCCCCGCTGTGCAGGAAACATTAAAAAACCTTAAAATACCCGATCCGGAAAAAGACGGCAGGATGCCTGAAAAGTTACGTGCTATTAAAAAGATAAGGGAGCATTTTGGAGATAGTGTTTGTATCGTTGGAGGCCTCGCCGCTCCTTTTTCTTCCGTCGGTTTGTTATATGGATTGACCGAATCCATGATGCTGATGTATACGGACCCCGGTCTGTTCAGAGATACGATGGATTTTTTTGTTGAATTGCAGAAAACCTGGGGTAGGGCCCAGTTCAAAGCTGGCGCTCATGCTGTCTGGCTTGGTGATTGCAGCGCGATGAGCAATTTAATCTCTGCGGATCAGTTTAAAGAATTTGCTTTTGAACCATGCAAAAAAGTTGTTGATGATTTTAATCTCGCGGGAGGATTAACATTCCTGCACAATAGTGAGGAATCTGTTGCACATATTAAGTTAGCAACAGAACTCGGCGTCAGTGCAATAAATGTGGGACCGGGAATTGATATTGGTAAATCTAAAGAAATATTACGGGGCAAGACATGCCTGATGGGAAATCTTGAACCAATCGAAATATTAATGAACAGTTCTGCAGAGACTGTCAGGAAAGAGGCTGAAAGAATAATGAACACTGCAAAAGTTGGCGGAGGGTATATGTTCAATACCGGGGAAATGAATCCCCGGGAAGTGCCGGAAGCCAATATGGAAGCCATGATAAAAACAGCCAGGGAAAATGCTGACCAGTCATTCCAGTGATTAACATAAAGCCTTGTTTAATAACGTATTAAGATAGAAATAAGTAATAGTATGAATTTCAGTTTATTTGATTTAGGGATAGTAGCTTTTTATATAGTATTGGTGTTCCTCTCGGGGGTCCTGATGAAAAAATATGTGTCAGGCATTGGCGATTATCTTGTCGCGGACCGGACGATGGGTTTTAACCTTGGACTGATTTCAATGATGTGTACCGAGATTGGTATGATTACCTATGTCTATTATGCGGAGCTCGGTTATAAAGCTGGTTTTTCAAGTTTAATTATAGCTGTCCCGCCAATGCTGGTTTATTTTTTTCTTGGCAGAACCGGTTTCATCATCAAACCACTTCTGGAAATGAAAATCATGACCATACCTGAATTCTTCTCCCGGAGATTCAGTAAGGGGGTTAGGCTTTATGTCGGAATATTAATGGCTGTGGGCGGCATCCTGAATTTTGGAGTTTTCCCCGGGGTAGAAGCAAAATTTATTAATACTGTCAGCGGTATTCCCGAAGAGCATGTACTGATTACCATGGTGGTACTTTTGACTTTAGTATTGATCTATACCCTGTTGGGTGGCATGGTTTCGGTCATTTTAACAAACTACATACAATATATCCTGTTAAGTTTTGGAATGGTTTTCATAACTGTCTACGGTGTTTATGTAGTTGGTTGGGATAACATAGTAAATGCAGTAACTGCAAGTCATGGTGAAAAGGGAATAAATCCGTTTTTCCCTTCATTGTTCAAGGGTGAATTTGGAGTTGGATTCCTTGTATGGCAGGTGTTGGAATGGACGGCCATCCTCGTGGCCTGGCAGGCAGTAGCGCTTCGGCTTTTTTCATCGAAAGATTCAAAAACCGGTATGAAGATTTATAAATGGTCCGGATTGATGTTCTTATTCCGGGGGATACTTCCAATATTCTGGGGAATTATGGCATTTGCTTATTTGACAGAACCTGTAGATGGATTGGACGCCTTACCGCTATTTTTAAAAGCGATTGTGCCCAGCGGTATACTGGGACTTATCTTTGCTGGTTTACTGGCTGCATCCATGTCAACTTATGCCAGCTATCTGCTGTCATGGAGCTCAGTGGTGTCGCAGGACATTGTTGGGGTTATTATAAGGCAAATAACCGGAAGGGAGATAAGTTCAAAAAGGCAATTGATGATAAGTCGCATAACTGTTGCTGCGGTTATGATCTTTATTATCTGGTGGTCGCTGTTCCATAAGCTTGAAGGGTATCTCTACTTTTATTTGCAGATGACAGGAATGCTATTTCTGCCGGGAGCATTGGTGAGTATCGGTTTTGGAGTATATTGGAAAAAGGCTCGAAACGCCGGCGCTTACCTGGCATTTACGCTTGGTGCCATTCCCCCGCTACTCTATTTATTTTTATCCGAAGAAATAAAAAATGAATGGGTTTCCGTATTTGGATGGGGAGGCTTTTTACTTGCACTTATCGGAATGGTAGCGGGGTCATATATACAAAATATGTTAAAGAATTCGAATCAAAAATTAAAAGCATGAACGTGTGGATAGTAATCTGGGGGATAGTTATCCTGTTTTCACTCGTGGCATTTACCTTCATGTCGGTAAAAATCCTTTATAAAGGGATTGGTGAATTAAAAGAAATGTTTCATATGTTAAATAAAAGAAATGAAAAAGATTGGACCGGTAATAAACGGTGAGGAATTAAAAATTACAGGTGGTGATATTGTTGATGTGATCAACCCGGCTACCGGTAAAGTGATTGCCAGGCAATTATGTTGTGATTCAAAATGTGTTGATGAAATAGTAGAATCAAGTAAACAAGCCTTTAATTCAGAACAGTGGCAGAAGATGTCGCCTTCTGACAGGGGGCATTGCCTGACAAAACTGGCTGATATAATTGAAGCGCATTCCGAAAAACTGGCTGACCTTGAATTGCAGGATACCGGGAAGCCAATCTCCCAACTGAGAAATGCAGAGATTCCGTTAACTGCATCAATACTGCGATTTAATGCAGGAGCCGCAGATAAAATTGAAGGGCGTGTAAAATCATCCTCAACCGGTAATTTTCAATTTACCATGTATGAGCCGTATGGGGTAGTTGCCGGGATATTGCCATGGAACTATCCATTGGTAAATGTAGCCATGAAAGTCGCTCCTGCCCTGGCGGCAGGTAATGCAATTGTTATTAAACCCTCTGTAGAAACACCTCTTACCAGCGTTGCGTTTGCCAAATTGTGTATTCAGGCCGGAATTCCGAATGGCATTGTAAACGTGGCTCTGGGAAAAGGTTCTTCAACAGGAGAAAGCCTCAATAAACATCCTGATGTAAAAAAAATATCATTTACAGGTTCTACGGCAATTGGTCAGCATATCCAAAGACAGGCTGTAGATCAGATGAAGTCTGTGAACCTTGAACTTGGCGGAAAAAATGCAATCATTGTATTTGCCGATGCCGATTTAGAAAAAGCAGCCGATGCTGCCATCATCAGCGCTTTCATAAATGCGGGACAGTTATGCGTGTCCTGTTCACGATTATTGGTCCAGGATTCTATCAGCTCAGAATTCCAGTCAATTCTTAAGGAGAAATTGAAAAAACTCACCATTGGCGATCCAAATGATGAGGATACCCAGGTTGGTCCATTGATCACAAAATCCCAATATGATACAGCACTGGATTATATAAAGATTGCCACTGAGGAAGGATGCAGCATCCTGGCAGGAGGTAATAAGATCAATTTTTCTGATTCGCTTGCTGAAGGTTTATGGATTGAACCAACAATATTGACCGGTGTAAAAGCAGATATGCGGGTGGCCACGGAAGAAATTTTCGGTCCGGTATTAAGTGTGATCTCATTTAAAGATGAAGCGGAAGCCGTAAAAATATCCAATGGTGTTATCTACGGTTTATCAGGTTCTGTCTGGACAAGGGACGGCAGCAGGTCCATGCGTATGACCCGGGCTTTGAATACTGGCATTATCTGGGTTAATTGCATGTTGGATGGTTACCCTCAAATTCCTGTTCCTCCCCATAAAATGAGCGGTACAGGCGTTGAGCTTGGAATTGAAGGATTGATGGCTTATTGCAAACAGAAAAGTGCCGTAATGGCTTATGATGATAATGCTCCTGTCGGATGGGATCTGTAATGAACAGAGAAAAATTACTCGAAAATTTTAAAGGCAAGCCAGTTAACGAGTTGCCCACCCCATCAATTATTGCCGATATTACTGCGATTGATGCAAACCTGGCAAAGATGGATGGATTCTTTACCGGCTCAGGAATCAAACTGCGCCCCCATTTTAAGTCCCATAAATGTGTGACCCTGGCCAGACGGCAAATGAGTCTGTCAAATACTGTCGGGATCACATGCGCCAAACTTTCTGAAGCCGAACAGCTGGTCATTGGAGGAGTTCACAACGTCCTCATAGCCAATCAGGTAATTGGCAGGGATAAAACAGCGCGTATTGCAGAAATGAATCGAAAAGCCGCTGTACACGTTGCGGTAGATTCACAGCTTGGTATCGAACAGCTAAGCGGTGCTGCCCAAAAAGCCGGAGTCACTATCGGAGTTTTTATTGAAATAGACATCGGAATGAAACGCGGCGGGGTTCAGCCGGGAGAACCGGTCCTTGATCTTGCTGAAATTATCTCCGGGATGCCGGGCATTCGTCTTGATGGAATACAGAGTTACGAGGGACATATTGTTACTTTAGAGGATTACAATGAACGCAAACGTCGTGTTGAGCAGGATCTGAAACCAGTGATTGAAACAAAGAAACTCCTGGAACAAAAAGGATTTCAAACAATTATATCGTCAGGAGGAACAGGCACTTACGATATTACGGGCAATATTGATGGAATCGATGAACTGCAATGTGGCAGTTATGTTTTAATGGATTCGTCTTACAAGAAGATACGGCCGGAATTTGAGAATGCACGCTATGTACTGGCCACAATCATTTCTGATCAGAAGGCAAGTAAAACACTTGATGTTGGATTAAAAGGTGTGGGCGCTGAATACGGAACACCGGAAGTAATAGCTTATCCTGAAGCAAAATCGCTGGGTTTTGCCGAAGAGCATCTTGTGATTGAAAAATTAGATGCAAGCATAGGTGATAAGATCCGGCTGATCCCGCCGCACGGATGTACGACAAATAATCTTTATGCTAAGATGTGGATCACGCGGAATGATATCATTGAAGACGTATGGGCTATAGAAGGTCGTGGTTGCCTGGAATAATTTTTAATAGAAAGTATATATGTTGGATCGATCGATTACAGGGCTGAAAATATTTCATATTATTCTTCTCGCTTTCCTCTTTGGCATATTGCTTAATCCCCTGACTTTAGTTGCTCAGCAAAATGCCAAGCATGCAAATTTACTCGAATATTACGGCAAGAATGGTAAGCCGGAACCTGTTTCAACTCCGGCCGATTGGTATAAAAGACGCAAGACTATCCTTGAGGGTATGCAGCTGGCAATGGGCAATCTGCCAGACCGGCATGATCTCGTTGACCTGGACGTTGAAATTATAAATGAAACCAGAGGCAATGGATTCATACGACAATCCATTACTTTCGCCTGCGAGCCGGGAGACCGGATCCCTGCATTACTTTACATCCCCACCGATATTCCCATAGATAAAAATTTACCGGCCATGCTGGCATTACATCCAACCGGTGCATTGGGAAAACTGATTGTGGCCGGAGAAGGACCACTTGACAACCGGCAGTACGGTCTGGAATTGGCGCAACGCGGATATGTGGTGCTATGCCCGGATTATCCATCGTTTGGGGACTATGATTATGACTTTGAGAAAGACAGGTACGCTTCCGGGACAATGAAAGGGATATTCAATCATATGCGATGCGTTGATCTGCTGGAATCACTGGAATATGTGGATCCGGGGAAAATCGGTGTTATAGGCCATTCACTCGGCGGACATAATGCCATGTTTGTCGGCGTATTTGATCAACGTCTGCAAGTCATTGTTTCAAGCTGTGGCTGGACCCCTTTTCATGATTATTATGAGGGGGATATCAAAGGATGGACCAGCCCGCGTTATATGCCCCGGCTTAGAGATGTTTACAAGCTTGATCCGGATCTTGTGCCCTTTGACTTTTATGAAGTTGTAGGTGCATTAGCCCCACGGCCATTCTATTCAAATTCACCTTTGAACGATAGTAACTTTGATGTCGAAGGAGTAAAAGCAGGTATTAAAGAAGCATATCAAATCTATCGTTTATTTGATCAGGAAGAAGGACTTCAGGTACGGTATCCGGATTGCGAACATGACTTCCCCGTTGAGATCAGGAAGGAAGCTTATCGCTTTATTGATGAAGCACTGGATTATAGACCGGAAAAGATTATCAAATAACAGAAGAACCAGATAAATTAAGTAATTATGGGTAAATACATTGAACTTGAATTTGTAGAGCTGAAGATTAAAGCCCGTGCACGGCTGCTGGAAAAAGAAATGCCCCGAACCTGCCATGAACTGGTTAAACATCTGCCCCTGGAGAGCTTAGCAACACACGCACGTTATTCAGGCAGTGAGGTTGCCATGTTGCTTTCCACAGATATTAAAATAGGAAGGGAAAAAGCCACTTCAGCTGTTCAAACAGGAGATGTTGCCTATGTGTGGCTAAACCGGGATGACCATTATGGCCTGGATGATGATGTTTCGGAAATCTGCTGGTTCTATGATAAAGACAGTACTCCAACCATGGCGGAAGGCCCTGTAAGGGTAAATGTTTTTGCAAGCATTGAAGGAGATACCAATGAATTCTACAAGGCATCAGCCGATACCAGGATCACCGGAGTTAAGAATGTTCGCATCAGTCTTATTGAAGATTAAAAAAATAAAATGGATGATGAATAATAAAACAGAAATAAATACAATAGGTTTAATCGGTCTTGGTTTGATGGGACAGGGAATTGCAAGTTGTCTGGTCAGATATGGTTTTAATGTAGTTGCATACAGTAGAACGGCAAGCAGGGAGCAGGAAACAATAGCTCATATAAAAGGTAGTTTCAGGAAACTGGCGGATAGAAATATCATTACAGAGCCTCAAGGATGGGAGAAGCGTTTCAGGTATGTAAATTCACTTGAGAAAATGGGAGATTCCCAGTTTGTGATTGAAACGGTTGGTGAATCCCTGGAGTTAAAAAAAGAGATCTATAAGAGCATTGAATCTGTTGTTGAAAATGATGTGGTGATAGCAACAAACACATCAGGTATTCCTATTTCACTGCTGCAAAAAGGGCTTAATAATAAAGAAAGATTTATTGGGATGCATTGGGCTGAACCTGCTGAAATCACAAAATATCTTGAGATCTCACCCGGAGAAGTTACAGCTGATTACGCAACAGAAGTTGGGCGGCAGATTGGAATACGTTGTGATAAACAACCAACAGTACTCAATTATGATCTGCCCGGGTTAATCTCCAACAGGATGATGTATGCCATGATGAGAGAAGCTATTCATCTGGTTGAAAGTGGTGTAGCCGATATTGAAACGGTTGACCGCTCATTTAGAAATGATATTGGCTGGTGGGCAACTATTTGTGGACCATTCCGCTGGATGGATCTTACCGGCCTGCCGATTTATGCAAAAGTTATGGAGGGGATATTCCCTGAGCTTTCCAATAATGACAGCTTACCTGATTTGATGAAAGAGAAAGTTTCCTCAGGAACAAAATTTTATAATTATAAAGGAAATGAGGAAGAAGAATGGGAGGATGCCTGGATGGATTTTGCACATGATATCAGCGAAATCAGTAAAAAATATAACGACAGAGTAAAACTTTGATCCATGCTGAAAATAAATGAAGTTGATCTTGCCATAGATGAGCTATTACCTGAAATTACTCTAGTACGTAAGTTTCTGCATGCCCGTCCGGAGCTATCGCTAAAAGAATATAAAACATCAGAATTTATCAGGGCTCAGTTATCAAATCTGGATATTGAAGTTCTGCCTCCATTCTTATCAACAGATGTCGTAGCACTTTTGAATGGTAAAAAAAGAAATAAAAGAAATAAAAAAAATGTCACATTAAGGGCAGATATGGATGCTTTGCCGATTGTTGAAGAAAATACAATTCAATACCGCTCAAACAACCCGGGAGTTATGCACGCCTGCGGCCATGATGGTCACGCTGCCATGTTGCTTGGGGCAGCAATAATTCTTGAAAAATTCAAAGATCACCTGGATGGTTCTGTGAGGTTTGTTTTTCAACCCGGTGAAGAGGTTGTAGCTGCTGGAAAGGATTTGATTGAGAAAGGAATACTGAAAGACCCCAAACCCATTGCTGTATTAGCCCTGCATGGATGGCCTGGTTATCCCACAGGGTCAATTTGTTCAAAATCCGGAGAACTTATGGCAGCAGCAGATTTTTTCAGTATTAAAATAATGGGAAAAGGCGGTCATGGCTCAACATCAGGTCAACAAAACAATCCTGTAGTAATAGCGAGTAAAATTGTTAGTGGATTAAGCGTTATTCCGGAAAGAGAGTTTACTGCTGATGTCTCAGTGGTCGTCAGCATTAATAAAATCGTTGGAGGCACTACCTCAAATGTTATTCCGAATGAAGTAATTATTGAAGGTTCAACAAGATTTTTTGATGAATCTGCAGGTAAAAAAATGCCAGGTCTTTTCGAGAAGGTTCTGAAAGCCGAATGTGAACACACAGAAATAAAATATGAACTGAAATATGACAGACCCTATATCGCTGCAGTTAATGATCCGGAAATAATAAATGCATGTAAAACTATAACCACGCAATATATTGGTGAATCTAGCTGGATAGATATTGATAAGCCGGTAATGAGCTCTGAGGATTTCTCATACTACATAAAGGGAAATCCGGGCGGAATGTTTTTTCTTGGTATGGGAGAGGATAGCCCGGGACTTCATACCAATACTTATGACTTCAATGATAAAGCCCTGAAAAACGGCATAAAGTTTCTTGTCATTTCTACACTCTTCTTTTTATCTAAAAGTGTTTTTAATCACAGTTAAGGATCTTTGAGTGAACTATCTTGACTTTTAATCAGGCATAATCCGGACTTTATATACATGTATATCCGGCACAGCAATAATCTTATCAGGATTCCTGCAATAAATATGATGTGTCCACCAACTTATCTCTCCTTTGGTATAAATAAGTCTCTGGGTGATTTCATCGTAATTTACAGATTTAACATTCCGCACGGACTCCAATGGGGCGAACGGGGAAAACTCTTCTTTGGGAATGTCAAAATTCCAAACTCCATCATTGCTGGTTAAAATAAGCCGACTTTCAGATACGGATATCAGATCATGGCCACCAGGTCCAGGTATTTTCCAACTATTTCCCAAATGTAGTTCCGGTTTTTCCGTATCCCAGTTTCTGAGGGAATATTCACGTAATTCGCTGTATCCCAGGGCATACAGCCGCTCTGACCCTGACATCCAAACCACTCCGTGACCTGAATAGAGGCTGTCCCTAAATAACACAACGTCAGGATTATCCACATCATACAATTCAATGCTGTTTCCTCCAGTTGCTGTTGAGAGAGCAACTACGATCCTGTTATCGGGTAACCATTCAGCAGAATGTGCATTGGGAACATGAGTGTAAAAAAGAGTTTGTTTTGTCTTCATGTCAACCAAAACGACCCCGCCACCCGAGGAGGAAATAAGTATTTTCTTATTATCATCAACAGGTTTACAGTCATCGGTGCTCCTCATATATTCCTGGAAAATTTCCGGCAAATCGGTTGCTTCACTGGCATCCCATCTCCACAGGATGTTTAAATTGTTGGTATCCGATGTTTCATAATCAACCACAATTACCTGATCATCCCCGCAGGTGATTATTTCCAAAGGTCCGCTACCACAACCAAACATAATGAACAGCAGAACAATATTTTCTATCAGAGTGACAACTAGACGTTTCATCACAATAGGTTTAATTCTGTTATGAATATAGTTGAACAAAGTGGACTAAACTAATGCCAGGGCCGCTTTGTTCGGAGAAATAGAACCTGCAAATATGATAATCTCATTAAAATGATTCATATTTATCCATATTGTCCGTAAAACCAGCTCACTTCAGGGGCTGGATATAAGGACAAATCTACTGATTTTCGATATACTGTTTGACAATTTCAAGCGGTGCACCACCGCATGATGCGAT
>SDBS01002244.1_pt1 | contig 19424 bp, 13 predicted proteins | sample 2277091 | NCBI WGS metagenome assembly SDBS01 (sample SAMN10404972, study PRJNA504765) | marine sediment metagenome | isolation source: marine sediment core GS10_PC15, 163 cmbsf | place: Arctic Ocean: Southern Knipovich Ridge | collected 2010 | reverse complement strand
CTGCATATTAGATGCGCGCGCTTGATATTCATTCAAATTTATTATCGCATTATTGATATCGACTCTAATCTGATCTTGTCTTTCTTCGATTCTTAAATCTTCCCGTTCTATAGAGATTTTTTGTGCCTCTATTCTCGCTCTTCGCTGTCCCCAATCCCATATTGGAACATAGGCCTTGATAGTTATTGAATTGGTGTTGTCATACTTATTCCATATTGATTGAAATCTTTCATCCTGTTTTTCCAGCCCATATGTCACTTCGAGATTGACACGAAAAGCATCACGTCCTTTAATATTATCCAATCGAATTTCCGATTTCCGCTTGTTAATATTCGACAGTCTCAAGCTGGGACGCAGTGAAAATCCATATTCCAAGGCCCGCGCTTTATCTACCTTAAAAGGAGCTATTGCAATAGGCGTCACAATATTAAGTTCATCGTCTTCATGGAGACGAAGACGCTGCTTCATACGCTCCTTTTCGAGCCGCAGCTCACTTTGGTTCGCCATAAGTTCTTCTTGCGCATTAGAAAGTTCAAGCTCTATCTGTTTTTTCTCCAGTATTCGTGAAGAGTCCTGTAAAACAATGTCAGAAACAACATTTTCAATTATTTCTAGCTCATTTATATGTTTAGTGAATATTTTGTTTTGGTAGGCGAGCTCAAATAATTCATAATAATCATTAGAGACATCTTTGATAATATCTACCTGATCAGTGATGTAATCCAATTCATCTTCCTCAAGATCTAATTTCGCCTCTTCTAAATCATTCTTTTTGTCGTTAGGAGTAAAAAAGGGCTGTTCCAATTTTAAATACAATCTATTGTAAAAATTTGTATATGAACCGTCATCTTTTTGGTTGTAACGCCATATTTTATAATTTAACGAAACATTTCCATTGGTAGGGTAGCCAAAGAGAATTATCGGTTGTCTGATGGCAAAATCCATCTGCCAGCGATTCGTATTTTCATGTATAATCTCGTTCCTAAGTAAAGTTGAATTCCACCTATAATCCGAGGAATTATCCAGATTGGGAGTTATAAGATTCATATACACTTTTGATTTTAGACCGGCTTGCTCCGCCTTTAACCTCAACCGCTGCTGTTCGATTCCCATCTTGAGTGTTTTAATCCGGTAGCTGCTGTTCATCATTATCTCAACAGCGGAATCGAGCGTAAAAGTTATTTCTTGCTGAGCAGAAAGATGTGGAGCGGCACATACGCATAAGATAATTGTCATAAATAATACAAATGGAATTCGTGAAAAAAAACGCTTGTTGATCATGTTGTCTCCTTCGATTTTTGAATATCTCTTATCAAGAGAAGAATAATACTACAAAGAACGTTAATTAGTTGTGAAAATTACATTAATAATTATTAATATTTCAATACTATTATGCATTTCAATGACTTGCTAAATTATAAAGATATCCATCGGAAATGGTGTTTACAAATCCACTGATGCGGAAAAAAAATTTAGGAAATATTATTGTAAGAATGCCTTGAGCCGTTGGTCTATATTTCTTTCTCAGGGAAATGTTAATTATTTTTCATTTTCATCTTTTATTAATCTACCATATTCGGCAGCTTTCGTAGGCTTGTTCCAGGCCGTATAAAGTTCAAACAATTTCTTAATTGCTCTTTGTGTTGATCTGTGCTCCTCGTTAAAAGCGGCCAAAAAACCATAATAAGCAACTAGCAAGTGTTCTTCAGCTTGCTGCCAAAGTTCTTGTGCTAGATACAAACTACCTAAGAGCTCCATACTTAAGAGTGTATCGGGATGATCCTCACCTAGCACTTTGAGAAATAAATCACGTACCTTGATGCACAGTTGCTCCGCTTGCTTGTAGCTTTCTGCCCAGCGGTAAATCGTGGCCAAGTTAAGCATAGATTTAAGCGTTTCAGGGTGATTCTCACCTAGAACTCGCTCCCTGGCCTCAACTAGTTCAACCGCGCTATTTACGGCATCTTCATACCTACCCTGGTTAAAATACAAAGTCACAAGGTTAGCTTTAGAAGCTAAAGTATCAGGGTGATCCTCACCCAATACGTGAAGTTGGCTTTCTAAAGTCTTAAGGGCAAGTTTTTCACATTCGTCAAAACGTTGCTGTATCAAATACAGGCTCGCAAGGTCATAATTGGTTTTAAGAGTAACAGGATTTTCTTGACCCAATATTTGGATTCTTGTTTTCACTAACTCAAGGTAGAGAGACTCTGCGTCTTTCATCCGACTTTGATACCAGTACAAATTGGCTAAATCGTGTATAGAAATTAATGTTTCAGGGTGTGTCTCACCTAAAAGTTTACGTTGAACTCTGACTGCCTTATCCAACAAAGGTTCAGCTTTACTATATAGGCCTAAGCTGGTATAAACTCTTCCTATTGTCCGCATTAATCGCGCTTGTATATCCGGTCGGTCTATTAAGGCCTCATCAATATCTTCAGATCCTTTTTCCAGAATCTCTCGTGCCGTGATCGTATTTCCTCTTGCTTCACTCGGATCCGATACTTCGAAGAGTCTTACCAGAAAATCAGCTATTTGCTGGGCTGTCTTTGCCTCAGTCATAGCCTTTTTTTCTGCACTTTTTGCCCTAAGCAATCCGATAGATGTTCCTGTAATTCCAACCAAAACAGCCGTGATGACAAGCGTTACCGCAACTACTCCAATTTTATGCCTCCGAATGTATTTTATGATGCGGTATGTTGCACTTGGTCTTCCAGCTTCTATTGGCTCAAGTTTCAGATGCCTCTCAATATCAGCCGCTAACTCAGATGTAGATGCATACCTCTCTGTCCGATCCTTAGCCATCGCTTTTACTGTTATCCAATCTAAATCACCCTTGAGCCCCCGGTACAATGAACTTGGATCGGATTTTCTATGTTTGGCAATTGATGTTTTAGTATCCCCAAGACCTAGGAACCGAGTGCTCGCTTTGGGAGGATCTGTTTCCCGAATAATCCTTTGGATTTCGCTGAAACCAGCTTTTCTAAGAGTATCAGGATCAAAAGGCAGCGCACCCACCAAAAGCTCATAAAGAATCACTCCCAAAGAATAGATATCTGTCCTTGTATCAACATCTAAACCTGACATCTCTGCCTGTTCAGGACTCATGTATTCAGGTGTTCCAATTAGCAGTCCTTGTTCGGTGAAGAGTGTTCTCTCAGTTAAGCTATGTTCAGTGGCTTTAGCAATTCCAAAATCAATTATTTTCGGAATGGGTTTATCCTCTTGAACCATCACAAGGATGTTTGAGGGCTTAAGATCACGGTGTAAAACTCCCTTCTGGTGAGCGTGTTGTACTGCCTGACAGACTTGAATGAAAAGTTCCAGTCGTTCTCTTGTTGAAAGCTTGTGTTTGTCACAGTATTCTGTAATCCGAATTCCACGAACTAGTTCCATGACAAAGTAGGGCCTCCCTGTTTCTGTCGCTCCGCCATCAAATACTTTGGCAATATTTGGATGGTCCATGACTGCTAACGCCTGTCGCTCAGTCTCAAAGCGAGCTATAACATGCCTTGTATCCATCCCCAATTTTATAAGCTTGAGAGCAACGCTCCTTTTAACTGGTTTGATTTGCTCAGCTTTATACACAACTCCCATACCACCTCTTCCCAGCTCTTCAAGAAGTTTATACTTCTGTGAAACTACATCTCCGACACTCAAACCTTTTCCAGGGGTATTGAAAGTCATTGTCTCAGTATGATCAGCCTTTAGATTAGTGCCGCAATCTTTACAGAACTTGGAATCTTCTGGATTGATTGTTTGACACTTGGGGCACTCGTTTTCCATCGTCCTTCCTTGCCTATGTAATATAAGAATATAAATTTAGGGTTGTAGTGTCAAACAGCTAAGAAAAGCAGTAAGGATAAAAACTCACAATAGGCAAAATCTACCGGGCCCTTTTTAGGGTTATCCCATGTCTATGCAGACTCCTCCTCAATATTGAGTATTAAACGGGCTTTAATGACTGACTAATAATTTCTGATCAAGGATCGATGAGGACTTCGGGGTCTTCGATCAGAACTTTCGGATGGTCAGTTCCAACATCGATACATACCGCAACTGTGTACTTGAATCTTATCCGTTGACCGACTACATCTGCATCTGCACGAATTGTTTCTGGATTGGAAAATTTTTTTCCTTGGGCATCAGCTTCTTTATTACTTTTTATTTTCTCCTTTTTAGATAAGAAGGGATTGTTCCATCCGAAATCAACCGCAAAAGGATGCTCACATTTCCAGGTGAGCTTATCATTTTTTGAAGCACTTTCTCTAGGACATTCAATCTTTCCTTTCACCACCCCAATGTTAATTGTTATATCTTGTCCCATTTTTTCTCCTCCTCTTCCTTTATTTTCATAAAAAAATAAAGGAGAGATTCATTTAAATTTGCTTGATGCGATGTTTTCTTTCTTTTGAAAGATTTGCACCCCCATGCAGAAAGGAGTTTATCATATTTAAAATGATTAGGACAACAACAAAAACGAATTAATAAAAACCGAAATCTCAAAAAAATTAAAGTGATGCGAACTAACACCCTTATTTTTCTACTTCTACGATCAGCTCAATTTCTACAGCCTGCCCCTGGATAAAAATGCCTTGAGCCGCTCTTGGGGAAGTCTTTTTTACCTGCCTGTCCGGTATTCGGCCCTAAAATCATACGAACCAGACAAAATCTCATAAACGGCACAGCCATCTATATATCCCTTATACGTGATACCAGGGGATTGTTTTGCCAGCCAGTTACTCTCCTGTACTGTTTCAGGATCATCCGTCGGAAGATAAACAACTCCACTAGTGTTAGGTGGAATGTGAGTCTTTAGCTGAAAGACTCCATTCTCGAGCTTCCACCTGCTGTGAATACTCCCCCTAACCGACTTATATTCCGATTCGATCCAGTCGATCCCTTTGACCGGTTGAGGCCTGATCAAAATCTTGTTGAATCCGACGGCATCGGGCTGGGATTGAATCCCGGCCAGCCATTTGAAAAACCATTCGCTGACAGATCCGAACATGGGATGGTTGTGAGAGAAGGTGTTATCACTGAATTCCCAGTGTTCCCAGAGCGTTGTCGCTCCTTTTTGCAGCATATATCCCCATCCGGGGAAAGTCTTTGTGTTGACGATTCCCCAAGCCACGTCACTCCTCCCGTATCTAGACAGCACATCGAGCAGGAACTTGGTCCCAAATATACCGGTCGATAGATGCCCATTGTGCTCATTAATTATTTTGTCTATCAAATACTCGAGAGCGGCTTCTCTTTCATCTTCAGGAACAAGATCCAGATAAAGAGCAAAAGCCTGGCTGGCCTGAGTAGAAGGTTTAAACTTCCCTGTGCCAGCGGCAAGGAAATTTTCCAAATATTTCTTTTTGATCTCTTCAGCCAGTCCAGCATATCTCTCTATGTCCTCGGCATATCCGAGTAGAGAAGCAAGGTGGGTTAACAGCCTTGCACTCTGATAGAAGAGAGGGGTCACCATTTCGGGGGAAGGCGCGGGCTCGAGCCCTTCATGGTCGCTCAATCCCTCGCTAATGATCCTGTCCGGATTCTTCTCCATCACAAGCTCCATCCATTTCTTTGCGGTTGTGTACTGCTGTTCCATCAAACGCCGATTCCCGTAGTACTGATAAAGCTGGAGCAGCAGCTGCGGATGGGCCATGGCCCAGGGAATGCCGCAGTAATTTATCCCGACAAAAGGAGCGGTATCGGTGAGCATGCCATCTGGAAAAGCCGCGTCACTCCAGTCTTTTACAGCTTTTAAATAAAAAGTGGTCATATCGAAATTCAACATGAAGGCATCACTGGTCGCAGCCAGGTCCCCGCCGTATGCGAACTTTTCTCTGTGTGGACAGTCCGACTGAACACTGAAGATGTTGCTGAGAAAGGTCCATCGAGTCATTTCTTGGATGCGGTTAACTAATTCATTCGAGCTTTCGAAACGGCCCGCCGATTGAACATCGGAATTAAGCCTTAATCCTGTGAGAGTGCCAAGTTTAGGTTTTCGCGGTAAACCAGAGATCTCTACAAACCGGAATCCGTGAAAAGTGAATCGCGGGATGTAGATGTTTTTCCCTTTTCCTTTGGTTATATATACATCCTCCTGAATCGCGAATTCAGGTGATCCCGCTCCCCCGATATTCTGCCCGTTCCGGCGCTTTCCTTTGATCTGACCGGCAACAGAAGTCATGGGATTCAAATTTCCATCCTCATCGCGAAGCTCTCCGTAGCGAAGAGTGACCCGGGTTCCGGAAGGAGCCTCCGTCCTCAGTCGGACTGTTCCAGAAAAGTTCTGTCCGAAGTCAAAGATGAAAACATCCGGCAGGGGTTCGGTGATCTCCTTCGGTTTGATTTCTTCCGTTATTCGAATCGGCGGCTGAGGCTGAGCCTCAAGATGCCCTCCAGGCGAATTGACAGCCACGGCTGATTTCCATTCAAGTGTGTCCAAACCGGGCCTGTCCCATGCTTCGATCTCTCGGCGGGCATCGAATACTTCCCCTAAATACACGTTGTTTCTGAGGAGGGGACCGTCGTGGACTTTCCAATCCGTATTTGATAAAACTGTCTGCCGTGATCCATCAGTCATCTCGATATTCAGCTGAGCGATGAACCGGGGTCGGCCTGTCGGAAGATGCTCTCTCAGGTTGAGTCTTCCCCACATACGGAGGGGAAGTGGGTTGTACCAGCCGTTTCCCAGGATGACGCCTATACAGTTTTTCCCGCTGTGCAGCATTTTGGTGACATCAAAACTGCTGTAGAATATCCGCTCATTGTAATTTGTCCAACCGGGATCGAGATAACGGTCACCTACTCTGTCTCCATTAAGCCGAGCCTCATAATAACCTAAGCCGCTGATATACAGCCTTGCTTTCTTCACCCTCCTCTTCAGATCAAATTCTTTTCTGAAGAGGGGCGCGGGATCATTCTGATAAAATTCCTCATCTTGAACAGGATTGGGCTTTCCATCAGAAATCCAATCGCCCTTCCAATCAACAGGACTGAGGAGTCCCATTTCCCAATAGAAGGATTCACTCCAGTGGGATGGAGTTCCGTCCTTGTCCCAGATCATGGCCTTCCAGTAGCAGCGCTGCCCGCTTCTGAGAGGTGAACCTTCATAGGGAATTTGAAGCGTTTGTTGGGATGTAATTTTACCGCTGTCCCAAAGGTTTCCAGTCTCCTTCCTCAATTCTTTCCGATCGTTAGAGATTAGAATCCTGTAAGCCGTTTGATATTGCCCCCTTTCTTCGGATCTGAGTTTCCAACCGAGCCGGGGCTGTTTGTCTTGGATGGCAAGAGGATTATTTTTATATTCACAGCGCAATTCCTCAAGACTAAGACTCGAATAGCGAGAAGTCGTTTTGCAGCTAAGGATCTGGGAAAAGATAAGAAGTGCAGCGATCCCGACCAGTTTAAAACTATGGGTAATTTTGTTCATTTTCTTTTATTCATATGGTCAATTTTTTTTGTGGTGTTGAGGCAATGTTTATGTGGATTCCGTTCAAGCCGTCAGAGTTGGCTACTCCGATGTCAGGGAAGCCGTCTGAGTTAACATCTCCAACGGCAATTCCGTAGGTATTATCTTCAAGTCCTCCAAAACGCACTTCAACAAAGTTTCTTCCGGTGCCATCGTTGAAATAGACTGCATTCTGCATTCCAACGTTGCCTATAACAATGTCCTGATCCCCATCCTTGTCCATATCCATAACTATTATTGAATAGGTTTTACCTTCGGGACGTCCAAAACGAATGCCATCATCGAAAAATCCCGTACTGTTGCCAAAGTAAACACCGTTGGCTTCTCCGATATTTGCTGTAACAATATCCAGATGCCCGTCTCCATCCATATCCGCAATCGCCACGGCAAGTGTTTGGTCGTTGCCTTCACCAAAAGGATAAGATTTGGAGAAACTCAATTTAGAATCGTTTAAGTAAACTGCATTTTCCTGACCATTTCGGTTGGCGAGCACCAGGTCCGGATAATCATCCTGATTCACATCTGCGACAGACAGAGAAATTGTTGCATCGTCACGGGTGCCGAATCCACGTTTTTTTGCAAATTTAAGATTTCCTTCATTCAGATAAATTCCATTTTCCGTACCGCGGTTTGTCACCAAAACATCTAACATTCCGTCTCCGTTCATATCTGCCAGTTTGACACCTCGGGTTGGCTCAACTTCCGGCCCAATAACACCAGCCAGGGAGAACCGTCCTTTACCGTCGTTTCGGTATATCTGGTTTGGCGCAGAGTCGTTGGCAACAACAACATCGCAATCTCCATCACCATCCAGATCACTGTCGCCGTCTACATCTACAAAAGTCAGAGAAGCGGACCGATCGAGCTTTAGGCCAAGGAGTATCTGAGGTTGTTTAGAAAAAGTGCGGGTTTGCGCCGGAATACCCTCAGCACTGAGCCAAATTGACACAAATAATAAAAAAATTGAAGATTTCTTCATTTGATTTAACCTCTTTCACAGATATACAGTAATTCGTGCGAAAAAAAAAGAATATTTAGGAATTATGTTGTGGTTGTGGTTTCTAATTTGACAGCTAAGTTTATGTACAGTATCGTGTACATGTTATGAAAGCCATCACATATACCGAAGCCAGGGAGAAATTGGCCGCAACTATCAAAAGTGTCTGTGAGGACCACGCTCCTGTCATCGTCACGAAGCGGAGAGATAAAGCCGTGGTGATTATGTCTTTGGACGACTACGAATCCCTCGTTGAGACATCCTATCTGTTGAGGAGTCCCAAAAATGCGATACGGCTTTTCGAATCTATCAAAGAACTTGAGGAAGGCAAAGGCAAGGAGAGAGCGCTTCAAGAGTGAAAATCATCTTCTCGACACGGTCATGGGAAGACTATCTTTACTGGCAAAAGACAAATCAGAAAATCCTGAAAAGGATAAACACTCTTATAAAAGAAATATCTAGAGATCCGTTCCAAGGTAAAGGCAAACCGGAACCGCTAAAGCACGCACTGGCTGGGTACTGGTTTCGGCGGATAAATGAGGAGCACCGGATCGTATACAAGGTCGAAGGAGATTCGCTATTTATCGCACAGGTTCGGTACCACTACTAGGATCAAAGCAGAGCGCGCCGGTTCTCTTCCATCTGCTCAAAATTCCCCATCGCTACGGCCAGGGCATGGACCCTGTTTTGTGCGATAACCCAGCGCAGGGCATTTTCAAAGGAAGGCTCTGATTTTCCATCGGGAGAGTAAGGGCCGCCTGAGCAGGATTTCATGGCAAGGAGTCCGGTCCCAAGTTTTTTGGCTTTATCCATTTCGACTTCCAGGGCCGGTTGGTCCCACTCGCTGTAGCTGCCAGAATTCATATGGATGAAGGATCCTTTATGATTATAGGGGACCATGATCACTTCATAAAAGGGGGTTTTGTTGGCGGCTCGCAGGAGTTCGATTTGATTGGCATGCGTAGAGAATCCATGCGCCAAAATTTTGCCCTCTTTTTTGGCTGATTCAAAAAATTTCATAATGGGCTCGAGGAATGCAATTTCATGATCTTCCACACCGTGGATCAACATGATGTCTATATAATCCGTTTGCAAAGATTTAAGACTGGCATCGATGGAGGCGGTCATATCGCTGAGGGTTTTTTTGACATCGGCAGCAGCAAACGAGCCGTCCTCTTGACGGCGCAGATTCACTCTAACTTTAGATTGGATCACCACATTTTTTCTGCGGGAACCCAGGACTTCCCCTATCATGATTTCATTCCGCCCCCTGGTGTAGGACCGCCCGGTGTCAAGAAAAGTAAAACCGGTTTCTATTGCAGCATCGACCAGTGAGGGTTCCATGGTCCGTGAGGCACCGAATCCAATCTGCGAGACTTCGATCCCTGATTTGCCCAGTTTTACGAGGTTAGATGGAGCTTTCCCCGAGGCCCTTTTGTAGCCTGTGCCTAAAACTCCAAAGCCCAATAGAGCAACTGTGGATGTTTTGAGAAATTCCTTTCGCGTCATTTTTCCTTTATTGTTTTTCATGGGCAAGCGGCTCCTCATGGATATTCGTGCCCTTGGCTTATACCATGGGTTTGTCATTATGTCAAAAAAAGTGGACTATTGTTGGCTTTCCATTTAATATCTTTTTGGAACCATTTAGAATATTTAAAACTTGAGTATTAGCGGGAGGAGTTGGAATGGGAGAACGCTTAAAAGATATCTATTTTACGAAGGATTCAATGGGGGCATTCGCCGATACGATCGAAAAGGTTTATCCAAATTTTAATAAAAGGAAGTTTTTAGACCTTATATATGATGGAGCTTTTGAGGCCAAAGAGTTTATGGATAAAAGCCGGCACACGACATATTGCCTCCATGAGACGCTCCCTAAATCCTTCAAAAAAGCTCTCGACATTTTAAAAACTGCGGCTCCACTCGTGAAAAGTGTCGAAGCCCTTTCACTCCCCGACTATGTGGCCACACATGGGTTGGATGACTTCGAGCTTTCGGTTCCGGCACTGGGTCATATCACAAAATATATTACTGCAGAATTGGCTGTCCGGCCGTTTTTGGATCGTAATCCTGAAAAAGTAATGGCTTTTATGACAGAATGGTCAGGGGACAAAAATGACAATCTAAGGCGTCTGTCCAGTGAAGGATGCCGGCCGCGTCTTCCCTGGGCCATGGCACTGCCAAAATTTAAAAAAGACCCCAGTCCGATTCTTCCTATCCTTGAGAAACTAAAAAACGATAAATCTGAAAATGTGCGCCGTAGTGTCGCCAACAATCTCAACGACATCTCCAAAGACAATCCTGGGATTGTTTTGGATGTATGTCAAAAGTGGTATGGAGAGACCACAGAGACGGACAAGATCGTAAAACACGCGTGCCGGACTATGCTGAAGGCGGGCGACAAACGGGCCCTGAAGATCTTTGGGTACAGCGATCCTTCGGCAATGGATGTGGTCCATTTTAAACTCGACAAAAATAAAATAAATATTGGTCACAATTTGAATTTTTCATTTGATCTGATTCTTAAAGATAAAGGTAAAGTTCGGTTGGAATATGCTGTTTTTTATGTCAAAGCCAACGGCAAACTGTCAAAGAAGGTCTTTAAGGTCACAGAAAACGACTATAAGCCTGGAACACATTCTTTTTCGAAAAAACAGTTTTTTGGAGATATGTCCACGAGGAAACATTATGCGGGCACACATGAAATCTCCATCATCATAAATGGGGAAGAAAAAGAGAAAGCCTCCTTTGATTTGATAAAAAAAAATTCGAAATAGATCAATATTCCATTGCATTAATAGTCCATTTTTGGTATATTAATGACATGAAATGGGATGAGCTTCTTCAAATTGTCGGCAAGGAACCGGTGTTTCACTCCAGTTTACTTAGAGCCGGCTCGATTGATCCTGTTGATCTCGGAAGACAGTTATCACGATGGGTCAAATCAGGCAAACTCATTCAGGTCCGGCGCAGCCTATACGCTCTCTCTGAACGGTATCGGAAAACAAAAGCACATCTCTTTCACGTGGCGAACCGTTTAAAAAGAGGCTCTTATGTTAGTCTCCAATCGGCTTTGGAGTACTTCGGACTTATTCCCGAATACGTTCCCACTGTTGTGAGTGTGACGACCGGACGTCCGGAAACACTTTTTACTCCTTTCGGCACATTTATTTTTAGGCATATTAAAAAGGATCTGTTTTTTGGATACGAAATTATTGATTTTAAAGATAATCAATTAGTCTCAATTGCATCTCCAGAAAAGGCATTGCTTGATCTTCTCTATTTGACTCCAGGCTCAGATAACATCGACTTTCTTCGTGAACTCAGACTTCAGAATCTTGATACAATTAATCCTACTGGCCTAAAGAATCTCTTTAAACAAGCTAATAGTCAAAAACTACAACGAGGCTTACGCCTCTTGGAGTTAATTCTGAAGGAGGAACAATGAAAGAACAGATCAAACAGATTATTGCTGACACACAAGATGAACTTCGAGCGAAAAGTCTTGTCAGAGAATACCTTCAGGCAAGAATCCTCCAGTTTCTCCAAGAAAGCGGATCCTTTAGGAACTGGATTTTCAATGGAGGAACAGCCCTGAGATTTCTCTATAAAATTCCACGTTATTCAGAGGACCTAGATTTTGCTCTAAGACAGCGCAGCGACACCCTGGATTTCTCCGCAGTTATCAAGAATATCTGTGGACAATTTGAGTCTGAAGCCTATCAAGTTGAGACAAAAGCGAAAGAAGTTAAAACAGTAAAATCCGCTTTTATTCGCTTTCCCGGCCTGCTTTTTGAATTAGGCCTTTCCCCTCGTCAGCCGGAAATATTCTCTATCAAAATTGAATTGGACAGCAATCCGCCTACCGGCGGTGTTGTAGAAACAACAATCGTCCGGCGTTATGTTGCCCTACACATTTTACACTATGACAAAGCATCGTTTTTTAGTGGAAAACTTCACGCAATTTTGAATCGAGCTTACACAAAAGGACGTGATCTTTTTGATATTTTCTGGTATTTATCCGATCCAACCTGGCCAAATCCAAATATTAAATTCCTGAACAATGCTTTGAGGCAGACAAAATGGGAAGGAGATGAAATTACAGAAAAAAATTGGTATCAAATCATAAGCAAAAAAGTGGCCACTATCGACTGGGATAGAATAGTTGAAGATGTTCGCCCTTTCATTGAAAGATCTCTGGATTTAGACATGCTGACAAGGGAAAATATCCTTAAACTTCTAAGTCAAAGAAAAATATTTAAGGGGAGATGAAAAGAGACACTTATGCGGTTTTGCTTTTCCGTTTTTTCAGCAGCTCATCGAGGCTGTATTTACCGGGGCCTATAAAAATTAAACTCAAAAATACAATTCCCATTTCGATGGCATGTGCGGCCCCACGAAGCCCATTACCTCGGCTTAAACCTCTGAGTGAAGCGATCAGCATCGTAAAGAATAACATGAAGCTCATAGTCCGGAAGAACAAACCAAAAATGATAAATATTCCACCGGCAAATTCGGCAAAACTCGCAAGGAATCCCCACATGACCGGTAAAAACTTGATGCCGATGAGAGCCATCGCCTTTCCTGTTCCTTCCCATCTTTCAGGCCCGCCAAACATCTTGGGGGCACCATGAAATATCATCATCCCTCCGATTCCTATCCTGAGAATCAAAAGGCCAATATCTCTATATTTATCGAGAGCTTTAGAAAACATAATTCCTCCTCTTTCCAGTTTTAAATCTTACAAAAACTATATATATACTTTTGGTTCATTTTTGTCTATCGACAAATAATTAAAGGGACATCATACTTAATTATTTGAATAATTAAGTATGATGTCCCTTTAATTATTTCTTTAATTATTATTGAATAAACTTGAAGTCAGATAGGTATTAAAAGTAAGGGGAAAAGAAATGGAATTAATAAGAATCACTGATAACACCATCAAAAATTCCTGGACCTTATACATTATCACTTTAAGTTTCTTGGCCCTCATATTAGTGAGAGTCGGGATAACAGTCAGTCCCAGCCATCAAAACGATCCGATCTACGTGGAAGGCAACCTTGAACCCCCGCAAATCAATACAAAAGTCGAACCCGTTTATCCTGAACAAACCAAAAAAGCAGGAATCACTGGCGAAATTCTGCTCGAAGTCCTAACAGATATTAATGGAAACGTCGTCCGCACAAAGGTCCTCAATATCCAACCTTCTTTTGAACAGGGATTTGGGATCTGGCATTTGTACATTGCGGCCAGAGAGGCCGTATCCCAGTGGACATTCAGACCTTTTTATTTTAATGGTCAAAGGAGAGAGGCTGTTTTCACCGTCGCTGTAAATTTTGAGTAACCGATAATAATTAAAGGGACATCATACTTAATTATTTGAATAATTAAGTATGATGTCCCTTTAATTATTAGACGTGTTCGATATCTGTAAAATTAGAGATTTCAGAGTTGACTGTCATCAGATCCTTGGTGCTGAGACCGTGAACATCATCATGGCCGGTAATGCGCGCAAAGGTTTTCAGCTCTTCAGTCGATACTCGCAAAAAGTTTTCGAGCTTCTTCGCCGAATGTCCCAGAGAAAGCCTCGACCGCAGCTCTGTTTTTTGGGTCGTCACTCCAACGGGACAGGCCCCGGTATGGCATATCCGGTACTGCTGGCAGGCCACCGCTATAAGGGCGGCTGTTCCAATGGCCACGGCATCTGCACCCATGGCCAGGGCTTTGGCAAAATCTGAGGACATACGCAGCCCTCCGGTGATAACCAAAGAGACATCCTTGGCTCCCACTTTATTCAGATATTTACGAGCTCTGTGGAGTGCAAACAGGGTGGGAACGGAAGTGGCCGCTTTCACGATCTTGGGCGAGGCCGCCGTAGCCCCCGGCCTGCCGTCGACGGTGATGAAATCCGGGTTGGCATAGAGAGCCACTTCCAGGTCGGCCTCGATGTGTCCCGCGGCAACTTTAATGCCGATGGGCCTGCCTCCCGATTTTTCACGCAGCATCGACACCGTGTCTTTTAAATCGTCTCTGCTTTTGATTTCTGGAAAATGTGAAGGACTGATAATATCTGCACCTTCGGGAAATCCTCTTATTTCAGCAATCTCTGCCGTCACTTTATTTCCCGGAAGATGCCCTCCCATCCCTGGTTTGGCTGACTGGCCGATCTTCATCTCAATGGCATCGACGCGTCTGAAATTTTCCTCGGTGGCACTGTACTTATTCGGGACATACTCAAAAATGTATTTGTAGGCACTCTGAAGGGATTCTTCGACCAATCCCCCTTCACCCGAACACATGGCCGTTTTTACGGCCGCACTCCCCTGCGCCAGGGCAACTTTTATCTCACGGGACAGGGCGCCAAATGACATGTGTGTGATATAGATAGGTGTTTCTAAAATGAGCGGGACTTTGGCTTTGGGGCCGATGATCGTCTGTGTATTGACAGGGTCATGGTCATCCAGCGGAGTCGTGGCGAGCTGAGCCCCCTTGATCAATATCTCATCCCAGGACAAGACTTTTTTTGTTGTCCGCATGGGCTCGATAATCGATTTCCCGGTGATAGAGATGCGGTGGATATCTTCCATGACCTCTTCAAAATCGTCCTGCGATCTCTTTAAATTCCCGAGGTACTCGTCCAGAGTTTCTTCTCCCGATTTTTCCAGAGGAACCGTGTCCTCATCGTCTTTAAAATGGATATACCAGTGCGTCCCGTCGCAGAAGGGCTTGTTTTTGGATCCTCCGCACCGGCACAGTGTAAAATGCTCCTCAGATTCTGATGTAGAGCCACCATAATCATCCAGTTCCAGTCCCCCCACAGAATAATAGGGGCCGTCTTTGCTGATGTTTATTGACAGATCTCTGTCCAGGCTGTCATGTTTTTCCCCGTCTACGGTATAGCTGAGTGCACCCGAGGGGCACATCCTGATCACACGAATGACGTCCTCAACCGGAGCCCCATCGGGATCGACCCAGGGCTCAACACCCATTTGAAACACGGACGGAAGATTGTCAGTACAAAAACCCGCATGCGAGCACACCCCGCGGTTGTCATGGATGGTGATGCCCTTTCCGGCATAGTTATCCACCCGGTCGGGCTGCCGTCCCTCAATCTTACATGAGCAAAAATCGATCTTTGCGTGCGTTCCGTCACAGTGGGGTTTGCTGCTGCTTTTCCCGCACCGGCACAACACCATAGTCTTGGCTGTCCTGGCAGACTCTCCTCTCGACGTTTCAAGTGAAGTCACCTCAGTAACAATATAGGGTCCGTTCTCTGTGGCCGTGATCTTTGGTTTATTGGACTTAGACATCATTTTCCCTCCATCTATAAATCTAAATAAAAGATACCACAGATGAAAAGGACCGGTCAATTTGCTATGCTTGTTCCAGACATGCAATAATAAAAAAATCACCATGAAGGAGGGTTTCCGGCATGGAAAAACATGAAGGACATAATCCAAAGTTTCACCTTAATCCCAACGTCCAGGGGCTTAAACCCTCGGCCACTGTGGCGATTAATGACCTTTCCAACGAACTCAAAAGGAAAGGCAGGGAAATTTTTAAATTCGGACTGGGGCAGTCGCCTTTTCCCGTGCCTGAACCTGTCATAGAAGCTCTCCGGCAAAATGCCTTCCAGAAGGATTACCTCCCTGTTAAAGGATTGAGAGAGCTGCAGGAAGCCGTAGCCGAACATCACAAGCGGGATTTCGGGATTCCTGCACATCCTGACGATGTCCTTATCGGACCCGGCTCCAAAGAACTGATGTTCGTTCTTCAACTGGCCTACTTCGGCGATCTGGTAATCCCCGCTCCCAGCTGGGTGTCTTACGCTCCCCAGGCAAGAATCATCGGCCGAAATATTATGTTTCTGGCGACAGAGTTTGAAAACGACTGGCATCTGACTCCGGAGAAATTAGAAGAACTCTGTTACCTGGACAAAGACCGCGCGCGGCTGCTCATCCTCAACTATCCCCTCAACCCTACGGGCACATCCATGACGGAGGACCGACTCAAGGAACTTGCTGAAGTGGCAGAGAGGAACCGGCTTATTCTGCTGTCCGATGAAATCTACGGGAAGATCCACCATGATGGTGCACATAAATCCATCCTTCCTTTTTATCCTGAAGGGACCATCTTCAGCGGCGGTTTGAGCAAGTGGTGCGGTGCGGGAGGCTGGAGACTCGGCTTGTTTGTCTTTCCCCCCTCATTGAGATGGCTGCAGGATGCCATGGCCGCCGTCGGTACGGAAACGTTTACGTCAACCAGTGCCCCCATCCAGTACGCAGCAGTTCGCGCATTCCAGGAAGGGCCTGAGATCGAAGAGTACCTAAAAAAATCCCGGCGGCTTCTCAAGGCTCTGGGAAGCCATATTGCCGGAAAGTTGAATAAATGCGGCATGAAAGTTCGCGCTCCCCACGGTGGATTTTATCTCTTTCCCGACTTTTCTCCGTTTAGAGAGAATTTATCTTCCAAGGGCATTAGCAGCAGTACGGAGATGTGTCATAAACTCCTGGAAGACACAGGTGTGGCCATTCTCCCGGGTAGTGATTTCGGCCGGGGTGAAGAAGAGCTGTTGGCGCGCCTTGCCTATGTCGATTTTGACGGAAAAGCGGTTTTAGAAGCTATTGGAAACCTTCCGGAAAATTCCTCATTAGATGAGAACTTCCTCACAAAATACTGTGGAAGGGTCATCGAGGGCATCGACAGAATCTGCAGCTGGGTTACTTCCTGACAAACGGGAGAGACGCGATCCCTCCTGTTTTTTTTGTTCATATTCGGACACTCTCTGTATCCCAAACGAACACATATTTGTGTTGGACCGTCTCTGCAGTAAAAAATCCCTGGTTAGCCTGAAACTGGTATGAAATTTGCATAGAGAATATTTCATCAGGAGGACGCATGTTTAAAAACTATGTAAAGACAGCTGTCAGAAATATTTTCCGGACTAAAGTCTTTTCTCTTATCAATATCCTCGGTCTGGCCATAGGTATGGCGGGAACACTCTTGATTTTGATGTACATCACTTCCGAATTGAGCTTCGAAAACTTCCATAAAAACCGGAAACACATATACCGGGTTAATGTAGAATTCGGAGATGAAGGCAGCAAAATGACGTTTGCCGGAGCCATGCAGGCTTTAGGACCGGCACTTGTGGAAAATTTTCCGGAAGTGGACAATGCCGTCCGGTTTGAGCAGGACGATCATCCTAAATTCGAGTACAATAACAAGACATTTCTTGAGCAAAATTCATTCTTTGCCGATCCGGCTGTGTTTGATATTTTTTCTTTCACAATGCTGGAAGGGAATCCGGAGACCGCGTTAATTGAACCTTTTTCGATAGTGATCACTGAAGATTCCGCTCAGAAAATCTTCGGAGAGGAATCCCCTTTTGGAAAAACGCTCTTGTACAATTCCGAGTTTTCCGTAAAAGTGACCGGAATCATGAAAAACATCCCCTCCAACACCCACCTCAAATGTGATTATCTTTTATCCTTTTCAAGTTTAGAATCATTAGGCAGGGTTCCTGATATGCCGTGGAATGTCTTTGGAGACACCTATACATATTTACTGCTTAAAGACAATACAAGGGCCGATAATTTCTTACCTAAAATTCACGAACTGCTTGAAAAAAACACAAGCGAGAATTTCGCGAATATGATCACATTCAACCTGTTGAAGCTGACAGATATTCACATGAAATCAAAGGCCATCGTAGAACTTGGGCCGAGAGGCAACATGACCTATGTGTATGTGTTTTCCTCTGTGGCCGTTCTCATTCTTCTTATTGCCTGCTTTAATTTCATGAACCTGTCAACAGCCCGGTCTCTAAAAAGAAAAAAAGAAGTCGGTATGAGGAAAGTCCTGGGGGCCAGCCGTTCACAGCTTATCAGACAGTTTTTGGGCGAATCCCTGATTTTAACTCTCATATCTATGGTCCTGGCCGTTATTCTGTTTGAACTTTTCTACCCAGTCCTGAACACATTCCTTGATAACAGCCTGACAACCGGACAGCAAAACCTTCTGTATCTCTTTTTAATGGTCCCTTTGGTCGTTATTATTGTTGGTGGTATAGCGGGAAGCTATCCCGCTTTTTATCTTTCAAAATACAGATCCCTTCATGCCTTGACCAATCAATTCTCCCCTATATTAAAGCGCTCAGGTTTCAGGAAAATTCTGGTTATCACTCAGTTCACCATAGCCATTATTCTTGTCATCGGCACCACCGTGATTTTCAAGCAGCTGAATTTCATGAAGAACAGTGATCTTGGTTTTAAAAAAGACAATGTCGTTCTCGTCAACTTTCGACCCCGGGCTCCTGAATTCAGCGGGAAATACCCCGTCCTCCTCAATCAGTTCCGCCAGCATCCCCAAGTCCTCGATGTCGCCGGAGCCTACACCTTTCCCGGCCGTTTCAGCAAAGAAACCAAATATATTCAAAACAGGTCCGGTTCTTCAGAAGAGAGCCTTTCGATCCAGGCAATCTCTGTGGATTTTGATTATGTTACGGCTATGGGAATGGAAATCGTAGATGGAAGAAATTTTTCGAGAGACTTTCTCACAGATGAAGAATCGGGAATGCTTGTCAACCAGGAAGCTGTCCGAAGAATGAGCCTTGACAATCCTGTGGGAACAAAATTTCTTGTGCCCGGTTCCGGAGGACTCAAGGAAAAGACCATTATCGGTGTGGTGAAGGATTTTAATGTGTATTCTCTCAAACAGAAGATTGAACCTCTCATGCTCTATATCAATCCCAATTATTTCTTCAATATCGCAGTCAGAATCCAGCCTGAGGATACTCAGAACACGTTGGCCGCTTTGGAAAACACATGGAACAACGTCGTGCCGGATACTCTTTTTGAATATGATTTTCTCGAAAACAGCTATGACCGGATGTACCTCTCCGAGGAAAAAATTAGCCAGCTCCTCACACTTTTTTCCGGTTTGGGTATTTTCGT
>SDBS01002243.1_pt1 | contig 19437 bp, 14 predicted proteins | sample 2277091 | NCBI WGS metagenome assembly SDBS01 (sample SAMN10404972, study PRJNA504765) | marine sediment metagenome | isolation source: marine sediment core GS10_PC15, 163 cmbsf | place: Arctic Ocean: Southern Knipovich Ridge | collected 2010 | reverse complement strand
TTCTTAAATCCTGAGCATCAGCATTTACTTGCAGAATAAGCCGGGTATTATGATGGAATTGATTCTTCGTCTGGAAAAAAGCGATGCCCAATATTCATGTAAGGTCTCTGATGCCGAGTTAATGAAATATCTGTTAGACCAAATGTGCCTGGAAACAGGAGTTGATGTGTGTTTGCATACCAGTGTGGTGGCTGCTTATAAAAGCTCGGGAAATAAGTTGGAGCATATTGTTACCGAAAGTTTTTCGGACCGTGAAGCCTGGAAAGCCAAGATGTTTATTGATGCCACTGGAAATGGCGACCTGGCCGCGAAGGCAGGTTGCGGTTTCGATATGGGACATCCGGAAACCGGCAAAGTACAACCTATGTCATTAATGGCTATTTTGGTTGGGCTCGACGAAACAGCTTTGGTAGACAAAGGACTGATGGAGGCAAAAGGAGATTCAAGCGATGAATCGAAAATGAAACTTTATGTTGAAATTAGGAGAGGAGGTGTTGATGCCAGTTATACCATACCTACATTTTTTGCTGTTCGTCCCGGAATGATTGCCATGATGGCAAATCACCAATATGGAGTTTCGGCACTGGATGCATGGCAAATTTCGAAAGCTACCATTGAAGCACGCAGAGAAGTAAACCAGATTGTTGATGGGTTGAGATCGCTGGGGGGAGTATGGTCGAATGCAAGGATTGCAGTTTCCGGTTCGCAAATTGGTATCCGCGAAGGCCGTCGAATTCACGGACTATATACCATTTCTTCTGATGATTTGATCAAGGGAGCACGCTTTGAGGATGCTGTTTGCCGGGTAACTTACAATGTTGATGTACATTCTTTGGGAAAAAAATCAGGGGGGAGCTACGGCAATCACGGCATCAACTCGCAGCCTTATGATATTCCTTTACGCTCGTTGATTGCCAAAGATGTGAATGGCCTGATGATGGCAGGGCGCTGCATTAGCGGCGATTTTTTTGCCCACGCAAGCTACCGGGTCACTGGTAATGCGGTTGCTATGGGTGAAGCCACTGGGCAGGTCTCAGCTAAAGCTGCACTGCAAAAAAAATTACCTCAGGAAATAAAATACGAATCCGAAAATGATTCCTAATCCAAAGCTAATACATAACGAAAGGATATTCAGAGTAGTGGAAGACAGGACCACCCCGGAGGAATGGGGTGATAATTTCAGATCACTGTTCCTTTCAGCTCCCGTCAATGCGGATTTGATGAAAGCAGGCAACTGGACTACCAGCAAAAGGTTGAGATATAATCAGGATTGGCCCTGTAGGGCCTGGCTTGAAGGAAATATCTTAGTTACAGCCGATGGTCAGATTATAAATATTCTCTGGAACGATCTCCGTCCTGAAGGTGGACGACCATGTATTATCGATGTATCAAAATATGGGAATGAAGTTTGTTTTAATCTTGAAACAGGATTCATCGATTTTCCCGGCGGATGCAAGAAATTCGACATCCGATACAATGCAGTTTCCGGCAGATACTGGTCCCTAAGTAATTATATTCCTGATGATTACAGGAGAGGGGGGGCGGAACGGATATGGAATGCCTTCGGACTGATCTTCTCCAAAGATCTTAGTAACTGGGAAGGGTATAAGATAGTATTGCAGCATTCTGATGTAACTTATGTTGGTTCCCAGTATGCTGGCCAGCGCTTTGATGGGGAAGACATGATCGCATTAATCAGGATCGCTTATCCTGAACTTGACGGAACCAATGCCAAGAATTACCCCAATTCAAATTATATCATTTTTTTCAGGATAGAAAAATTCAAGGATTTTCAGACGGATATTCATAAATGATGGATGGCAGAATTCAAAATTAAATATGCCATAAACTCCCCAGGAGAAAGAAAAATTATTGAAGAACGTAAAATATTAAAAACACTAATTAACATGGAAAATAAAATTAAATGGGGTGTTATCGGTTCAGGCGGGATCGCCAGACGAAGAACAATACCCGAAGGCATTATTATATCTGAACATGCAGAACTGATTGCGGTTTATGATGTAAATTCAGATGTTAATACCTCTGTTGCACAACAATATAATGCAACTGCAACAAATAGTTTTATGGAACTTCTTGAATCTGATATTGAAGCTGTTTATTTAGCATCACCGGCAAATAAACATCTCGATCAGGTAATAGCAAGTGCAAAAAGCAAGAAACACATTCTTTGTGAAAAACCTCTTGGCCTTACAGTGGGAGAAGCTGAGAAAATGATTTCTGTGTGCAGAAAGGAAGGTGTTCAATTGGGAACCGGATTTATGATGAGGTTCCAGGCTCAGCATCAGGCAGCACTTAATCTGATTGGAGAGGGTAAATTAGGTACCCCTGTCTATGGAAGGGCACAATTGTCGTGCTGGTATCCTCCCATAGAAGGTGCATGGAGACAGGATCCTCAGACAGGCGGCGGCGGGTCACTGATGGATATGGGCAGTCATTGTATAGACCTATTGGAGATGTTCTTTGGAGAAGTTAAAAGTGTCAGTTGTATTATTAATAACAGGATACACTCATATAAATCTGAGGACACAGCTATTGTTACGCTTATTTTTGAAAATGGCGCTTTTGGTACTGTTGATACCTGTTTTTGCATTCCCGATAACAGCAGTAAAAATATGCTAGAGCTTTATGGATCAGGGGGCAGCATAATCGCGAGTGAAACCATTGGACAGGGCTCATCAGGAGAAATGACAGCATTTCTGGAGGGCGACCAATCCGGATATGATGCTCAGCAAACCAGGTATATTGAAGAGGGAATAAAAATAATTCCACAACCGGTAAACACTTATCTTGCTGAGATCGACGAATTCAGTTGTGCTGTTCTTGAAAAAAGGGAACCTGAAAACAATGCAGAAATAGGACTTCGAAATCAGAAAGTATTATCTGCATGTTATAGGTCTGCCAAAACCGGGAAAGTCATTGATATTAAATAAAGGAGCAAGTTATGGAAAAAGTAGTTTTGGAATTTTTTGCGCATCCTGATGATGCAGAATTCATGTGTGCAGGTACCCTGTCATTATTGAAAAAAGCCGAATGGTCGGTCCATATTGCAACCATGGCATCTGGGGACAAAGGAACAGATGAATATTCAAGGGCAGAGATAAGCCGCTTAAGGAAGTCGGAAGCAGCAGAAGCTGCAGCATTATTGGGGGGAACATACCATTGCCTTGAATTCGAGGACATTTACATATTGTATGATCGGGTAACAATTAATAAAGCTACAGGATTGATTCGCAGAATTCGCCCGTCCATTGTTTTTACTGCAAGTCCGAATGATTATATGGTTGACCATGAAATAACAAGCAGGATTGTTCAGACAGCCTGTTTCTCGTCAGGCATCAAGAACATGGAAGTAAAGGAAAAGACTTTTGAACCTGTACCCTATCTGTTCTATTGTGATCCTATGGAGGGAAAAGATAAATTGGGCAGTCGGGTCAGACCATCGATCTATTCAGATATTTCAGGGGAGATATTGATCAAGGAGAAAATGCTCTCGTGTCATGCAAGTCAGCGAAACTGGTTATTGACACATCATAAGGTTGATGAATACCTTCTTTCAATGAAACGATTTGCAAAACAAAGAGGGAGAGAAATAAGCGCCATGTATGCTGAAGGATTCAGACAACATCTGGGTCATGGTTACCTGCAAAAAAATATTCTTAAGGAAATACTTGGTGATTTGGTATTGGAAGTTACTGCTTCTAAAATATTGTAGAATTCGATGATTTCCAAATAAAGAAGGTAAAAGATTGATTGATAGTATTTAGGATAAAAAGTAAACATAAATAAAGTATAATGACACGGAAAAAAAGTATGCTTGCACCTGACTGGTGGGATTTTACCACTCTTGACGATGATTTGTTAAATGATGCTGCAAAATTGACACCAAAAGATTTGGTTCAACTGTCAAGAGAAGGGTTCAGTGTAATGTTGTATGATACAGTAGAGGATTTTTATCTTGCAGAAGCTCTCGAATACATCACTGCATGGAAACAGTCATCTGCCAGTAATCCTGTCGGAATTTGCGGACCCATAGGTCCTGTTGAGCAACTTCCCCTTGTTGCACGGATAGTTAACGAATTGAAAATGGATCTTTCAGATGCACATTTCTGGGGAATGGATGAGTGGTATATAAACGGGAAAGAGATTGGTATAACTCACCCTCTGTCATTCGAAAAGGCAGACAGGGAACTTTGTTTTAACTGCATTAATAAAAAACTTAGAATGCCGGAATCAAACTTGCATTTTCCAAAGGCTGATACAGGTGAATACATAAGAAGTTGGGAGAGTGGGATTCGGTGTGCTGTTATGCAGGGAGGACAAGGAGATACAAAACACTGGGCTTTTAATGACCCGGTCAGGAGAGAGGGGAAATACAAAGATACACCTCCTACACCGGAAGAGTTCAGGAAACTTACAACCAGGGTTGTGGAGTTACACCCAATAACATGTATGCAAAATGCGCGCACCAGCGGAGGAGGAGTGGTAACAGGTATTCCTACAAGGGCGATTACAGTTGGTCCTGTTGAAACATGGAAAGCGGAAAAAGTATCTATTTGGCATGCAGGAACACATGATAATCCATTCGGACAGAGACTAACGGCTTTAATGATTAGCAAGAGAATAGTTGACAGCTCTGTTCCAATGTCATTACTGGCAGATCATCCTAATGTACAGTTTAACTATTTCAGAGGTGGAATAGGGATATGTGAAACGAAGATGCACTGAACAATCTGCTCCAGCCAACGCAGGCATAAATGGTTAAAAGTGTAAAGAATATTCAAAAGTTAATGATCAATCTGATGAAAAATAAGAATTTACACGTGATTCATCTTATTCGCAGGTAATATAATCTACTGGTGTAGTTTTAAACGATAACATCAAGATAAGCAGTGTTAGTAGGACCATTAAATTAATAATTATGAATTTTCAAGTTATTGACTGGATCATTATAATTCTCTTTTTCGGAATATTGTTGTCGATTGGTTTTATTTCGTCTAGAAATGCTGGTAAAAGCACAGCCAACTTTTTTCTTTCCGGACGAAATATGCCCTGGTGGCTTCTGGGTATTTCAATGGTTGCAACCACTTTTGCCAATGATACTCCCAATCTAGTCACCGATATGGTTCGCACTGGCGGGGTAGCAAGTAACTGGTTGTGGTGGTCTTTTTTATTAACTGGCATGCTGACTGTTTTTGTGTATGCCAAATTATGGAATCGTTCCAAAGTCATGACTGATAATGAATTTTATGAAATGAGGTACAGTGGGAAAACAGCTGCTTTTCTCAGGGGATTCCGTTCCATTTATCTTGGCTTTTTCTTTAATGTAATAGTGATTTCCGGCTCTTCATTAGCTTTTATTAAAATGGCAGGAGTAATGCTGGGGATAAAACCTGTGATGGCATTATTCATTTCTTCATTAACAATCCTTATTTATTCAACCCTTGGAGGGTTAAAATCAATTTTATGGACTGACCTTTTTCAATTCAGTTTTGCTATGGGGGGAGCAATAGTTGCAGCTGTTCTGGTTGTTCAATCACCTGAAGTTGACGGCTTAAATAATCTATTCAATCACCCAAATGTTTCTGGTAAATTGAATCTCATACCCTCTATCACACAGCCGGATCTTTTTTTAAGTATATTCCTGATTCCCTTGGCCGTTCAATGGTGGGCTGTCTGGTATCCAGGGGCCGAACCCGGTGGAGGAGGACATATCGTACAGAGAATGCTATCGGCAAAAAATGAAAATCATGCTGTTGGAGCTACGTTTCTGTTTAACTTCTTCCATTACGCATTAAGACCCTGGCCATGGATCATTGTCGCATTGGCATCACTTATTGTATTTCCTGATATAAAATCCATGATTGATGCATTTCCGGAGGTTAACTCACATTATATTAAAAATGATTTAGCTTACTATGCTATGCTTACGAAATTCCTCCCTGCCGGCGTGCTGGGTCTTGTTGTGGCCTCACTTTTTGCTGCTTATATGTCAACCGTTGCTTCCCTCCTTAACTGGGGATCCTCATATCTGGTAAATGATTTTTACGTAAGGTTTTCTAATACCAATGCTACCGAAAAACAAAAAGTCAGGTTTGGTAGAATCAGTATGATAACCTTAATGGCTTGTTCTCTCCTGCTTGCTCTGGCTTTGCAGAATGCGTTGCAGCTTTTCAATTATATTCTGATGATTGGTGCGGGCACAGGTCTGATTTACATTTTACGGTGGTTCTGGTGGCGGATAAATGCTTATTCCGAACTCTCCGCCATGATCGCAGCTGTTTTCTTTTCCCTGATATTCATAATATATGAAAATTCCATGCAATCCCATCTTGACAGCGGATTTATTATGTTTTTTGGTGTTGAAATACCAATTACTTATTGGAATGTAATAAAATTCACAAGTATTGTATTCTTTACCACTATAAGTTGGTTATTAGTAACCTTTATTACGCCACCTGTAAAGGAACAAACCCTCAGAAGTTTTTATTCCAAGATCAGACCCGGAGGACCTGGATGGCAAGGTGTTGTAAGAAAAGCGAATGCAGAGGGAATTGAACTTGTAAAAGAAAAAGATTTAAGATGGGATGTTCCCACAGGTTTATTGTGTATGGTGTTTGGGTGTCTTGTTATTTACAGCATACTCTTTTCCATTGGTAACTTTTTATACGGAAAATTAAATGGTGCACTCCTTTTTGTTCTTATAGCATTAATATCTGGATTTTTCCTTATACGATTTTGGAGAAAGCTTACAAAATTTAAGTAGTATATGGTTTTAGTTGGAACAGATGGAGTAGAAATTGTATTTATTAGGAATTTTTTCAGGAGTGAATTCAAAGAAAACTTGTTCAATTTTGATGAATGACGGAGCAAAATATATAAATATTAATATTCAAGCTGCAGGTTTAAACCAGTTTGGCTGAAAACCAATAGCCTTTGTTCGAGTATAGGGTGAACTCTGGGTTTAAAAACCTAATATAAAATGACAAACCGAAGAAAATTTATTAAGCAAATTGCATCAGCAGGAATAATTTGCAGTATTCCTGAAGTTTTGATACCATCAAAACAGAAATCTTCTGACAGTAAAATATGGGCAATTCTTCTTCAACTGAGTGTAAATATGTGGGATGATTATTATCCTGATCTGCATCTTAGTGAATCATTGTGGAATGATGCATTGAAGAAAATGGTTGATTCAGGTTTGAATATGGTTGTGATTGATTTAGGCGATGCTGTTCAATACAATAGTCATCCGGAAATTGCGGTAAACAATGCCTGGACAAATTCCAGGCTGAAAAATGAATTATTCAAAATCCGTGATATGGGCTTAGAGCCAATCCCAAAATTGAATTTTAGCCACGATGCATGGTTAGGAGCATATGACAGATCGAAAACCACGGTTTCACCAGAAAAATATTATGATGTGTGCAGAGACCTTATTGATGAAGTAATTAATCTTTTTAATAAGCCAAGATTCTTCCATCTGGTGAAGGATGAAGAGTTTGGAGCCTTTCTGTCGACTTATGCTTCGGATCCACATCATCATCTATACTGGGCTGATTTCTATTTTCTGATAGGAGAAGTGACAAAGAGAGGTTCACGACCATGGGTGTGGCAGGATTATATTAGATACTATCCTGAGAAATTTGCCAGAATGATGCCAAAATATGTAATTCAGAGCAATTGGTATAATGGGATTGATTTAGCTAAGCCAAAGACGGATTGGGCCAATAGAAGTGTTCATGCATATATAGACATTGAAACTTATGGTTATGATCAGGTGCCGGGTGGCAGCAATTATTACGAAAACACCGATGAATGTTTTTTAAATAATGTCAAATATTGCACAGAGAATGTTGCCGATCAGAGATTACTTGGTTTTATTCAATCACCTTGGAAATTCACTGTTGAAGAAAACAGGGCACATATATTAAGAAGCATTGAACTTGCCGGTGAGGCAAAAAGATGGTTTGTTGATAATCATAGATAAGATTTAACATAAAAATGTAAAAAAGATTTTTTACAAAAGTATTGTAAATTGATTATGTGCAAGTCGAAAAAAAAGACTAAAAACAATCAACCAACTTGTGGTTTGGAAAAATAAAAGAAAATAAAAATGATAATTAAAACTAAAGTGCATAACCTATTATTCTCAAATTTTCCTTTTGGCATGGGGTAAATTCTTTGTTCATGTTCATTTACCGGTTTAGTCCCGGTTCAGATAGTATAATTTAGATTCTAGGTTTAATAAGCAAAAGCAATGAAATTAAATCGACGTCAATTTGTAAACAAGGCAGCCGGGGTTGCAGGTGCCTCAGCCATATTTCCTTATATCATTTCTTCTTCAGCATTGGGCCTTGACGGAGTTGTCTCACCGGACATCCAGGTTATTTCTGGAGATACCTGGTTGGAGAAACATGCTGCTGAGGAATTTGCCAAGTATTTTAAGGAGATGACAAAAGCCAAACCCATAATAATGGCTGACACCACCAATGAAGTGAAAAGAGTAGTAGTCTCAGTGGGGAGGAACAGAGTCACAAACACACTTATCAAGGAAGGATTTGTGCAGGATCCTTCAAGCTTTGGGGATGAAGGCTTCACCATAAAATCCGTAAAAGAAAAAGGCAAGAGTTACCTGGTGCTTCTTGGTGGCAGTCCCAAAGGATCCCTTTATGCTGTCTACCATTATCTTGAGAATATATGTAAAGTTGGATTCTTCTGGGACGGAGAACACGTTCCACTACTTGACGAGATACCCATAGAGGGCATCGATATCGTTGAAGAACCCCTGTTCACTGAGAGAGAGTATTTGCTATCAGTAGCCTATGGATACTCAACTTACTGGTGGGGCTGGGAGGAATGGAGGCGGGAGATAGACTGGGCTGCCAAACACCGTTTCAACATTCTGGATTCTCCCCCAGGTGCAGTGGCGGTTTGGAGAAAGGTCTGGAAAGATTTCGGAGTTGATGTTCCGCCATCAAGCCTTTCATCTCCTCCCTTTCTTCCTTGGGCGTGTTGGCACCTATGGGATATGAGACCTTCCTTTAGTGAAGATTTTCAGAATTTCGTAGACGACCTAACTAAAAAAATGACCGATTATGGTCGAAGCTTGGGCATAAAATGGGACTCCGGAGAATTGGTTGGAATCCAAGTACCTAAGGAGTTTCATCAAGCTTACCAAAACCGTGCGCGTTTCATTGAGACCAACTGGTATCGTTTCAGACCGTCATTTTTTGTCCACCCAGATGATCCCTTATATTTTGATTTACTGAAAGCCTTCATTACAGAATATATTGCCCGCTTTGGAACCGACCATTTATGGTTTGTACCAAATTTTTGCGAAATGAGATTTGGCGAAGAATTGTCTGCTGAGAAAAATTTGGAGTTGAAGATAAACATTGCCAAGCGAACCTTAGAAACTGTCAAGTCGGTGGATCCGGAAGCTGTACTTGTCATATCAGGTTGGACTTTTACCGATAAGGAGTTCTGGCCCGTGGAGCATGTGAAAGCCTTTTTGGAGGCCTTTCCGGATGATTCTATCCGGATTTGGGAACTCTGGGCTGATTATTATTACCCCCAAAACACGCCTCAACATAAAGAACTTGACTACTACTTCGGTAAGCCTTGGCTCATGGGATTTTTACATTCTTTCGGGGGTTATACCAATCTTCATGGTGACTTAGCTAGAACTATAAAACTTGCTCAAAAGGTTGCTACAGAACCAAAAGCCAAAAAGTGCCTGGGAATAGCTGTCCAACCGGAGGTCATTCACCATAACCATATATTCTATGATCTCCTTTCACGTCTGGGATGGAATCCCTCCGAAGTAGAGTTAGAATCCTTCCTCAAAGATTTTAATGTGCGCCGGTATGGAAAAGACTCGGCTGAGAGGATGCTAATGTTCCTCAAGGAGCTAGTGGCCAGCGTATATAGTACCAATGATACATCGCTTCCGCTATATATGCGTCGTATAGGTGCTGGGGAATACTATCGAGTTGGTTGCAGCGAGGACTTTTTACGCTTTGACAGCTCGATGGGAGGACTCCTTACCTTTGCCCAAAGAGCAAAATTCATTGTTCCTCATCTCCAAAGGGCATTGGATTTTGCATTAAAGGAAGCTGGCAGGCTGGGTGATAGTCCCTTGTATCAACATGATATCATCGATGTTGCCCGCACGATACTGGGCGACCTATTCAATCTGCATATTATTCGGCTCTATGAAGCCTGGAAACAGAAAAATAGCGATTCTTTTGAGAAAGAAGCTAAGAAACTAGAGGAAATACTTGAAAGCCAGGAACTCTTGCTTTCATCAAGTGACTATTTCTGCTTACAGCCCATTCTGGATAAAGCCATGTCCCTTCCAAACGCACCAGCTGATTACGATGAACGCATACGTGATATCCTGTCAGTCTGGGATAATAAGATAGATGATTACGCAAGCCGGGACTATTACGAGCTGGTAAGATTCGTCTATCACAAAAGAGTAAGCACTTTTATTAATCATCTAAGGGAAACGATTAAATGGTCTCATGGAAGACAAATCGAACAAGCAGAGTTGGTAACACGCTATAAAGAAATTGAGCAGATATGGGTGAAGGAACCTTTCAGAATAATGGAAGAAGATAAGTTCAAAGGCACACCAGCGGATGCGGTCGCAAATGTATTGCTAAAACATAGAATAGGCCAGGAAGAACTGGAAAGGATACCGGTTCAAGGCAAAAAGGAAGATATTTTATAAGAAACTTACAAATGTAGAATGAAAATTAGAAATTTAGATACAACTGCTATATTAAACCCAATACACTATGGACATGAAGACCAACAGGAGAACATTTTTAAGAAAAACTGCATTAGGAACAATCGGTGCATCTGCCATCCCTACAGTAGTACCATCCTTTTTATTGAAAAGTATAGCTCCCTCTAACAGGATTAATGTAGCGATGATTGGCATCGGACGCCAAACTGCCGCGTACAACATACCCCAACTTCTCCGTTCAAGTCATGCTCAGATTGTTGCTGTTTGCGATGTTGATTCATGGAGGCTTGCCAACGGACAGAATCAGGTAAATGAATATTACTCTCAGCAAAAGGGGATCTCGTACAAGGGTTGCGATGTATACAGTGATTTCCGTGAGGTGCTTCTTCGCACGGATGTGGATGCCGTAATGATCTCAACACCCGATCACTGGCATGTGCCAATGGCCATTGAAGCTGCACGGATGGGGAAACATATATCGCTTGAAAAGCCTGTCTCCACCTGCATTGAACATGGGCGCCAACTGGTGAGTGCAATAAAGAAATATGGTGTTATTACACGTAACGACAGCGAATTCAGGACACTACCAGTATTTGCCCGGGCAGTTGAACTTGTTCGCAACGGTCGTATTGGCAAATTACAAAGGATATTTGTGGCCGTACCACCTGATGAACCTCCCTTGCCTGCCCAGCCTAATATGCCTGTACCCCCGGAATTGAATTATGATTTCTGGTTGGGACCAGCCTGGGAGGTACCTTACACCGAGAAAAGAGTGCACGATATAAAAAACAATAATTCCCGCCCTGGATGGATGCGGGTTGACAGTTATTGCAATGGTATGATCTCCAACTGGGGTGCTCACCTGATGGGAATAGTACAGTGGGGTAATAACACGGAATATTCAGGACCGGTGAGTATTGAAGGTACCGGCAAATTCGACAAGGGATTGTGGAACACGCTCAGCAGTTTTGATATTAAATACCGTTATGCCAGTGGGGTGGAAGTGATCTATAATATTGAGCGGCCTTATGTCCGTTTCGAAGGGACCGATGGATGGATCGAAGTTGAGTGGCGTGATAAACTCACGGCCAGCTCACAGGCTATTCTGGATTCAGATATTGGCGCAAATGAAATGCAGATTCGCAATCTACCCAGTGATAAGGAAGATTTTCTGCTGGCGGTAAAAACGGGCAAACCTTCGCTCGAACCACTGGAGACAGCTCACCGAACTATCTCTATGTGTCAGCTGGGATTAATTGCCATTAAAACCGGATCAATACTTACATGGAATCCCGAAACAGAAGAAATTATAAACGATAATGCTGCTTCGGCTTTGATGAACATTCCGATCCGTGAGAAATATTTTCAATTCTGATGCTTATAATTATAATGAAATTCATAAAACGGCATTTTATGAAAACCATCAGAACAGTTGTAATTACAGCAGGAGTTTCTGCATTTGCATCCTGTTATCATACCCCTTCCATCAAACAGTATAGATATGTAAATGTTATGTTGACATTAATGGTAATACTATTCGTGCTTGGGCTTGCGCTTATTGTCATTTCGGGAGGGAATTAAGTGAATTTCACCCCTTGTTGACAATGCGGATCGGGAGTTAAAAAAAGGAGAATCAAAATACCAGGTAAACAGCATAAACAAATGGACATAACCTTTTCTTAATAGAAAACAGGAATTATGTTTTAAATGCACAAAATTTAATAATCACATAAACAAGGCTGAGATGAAATACACATATAAAATAATCTGTTTGATATTTATCTTTCTTGTATTTGCCAGCTTTGACATATTTAAACAGAAGGGCAGGATAGAAAAACATAGACCTGGAGCGGCCTTTACGCCGGTTCCTGTTTCGAAGGTTACCATTAAAGATAATTTTTGGTTTCCAAAGCTGACAAATTATAAGGAAAACACGATTCCTCATGGATGGCACTACCTTGAATCAGTATTAAAGGAAGCGAAAGCGATTGCTAATGGACAGAAGGACCAGAGCATGGAAGATAGTAGATGGCATGAATCAAATGTTTATAAGCATCTTGAGGCAATATGCTATGCATTGCATCAATTTCCTGACAGGATGTTGGAACAAAAGATGGACACTGTAATAAAAATCATATCAGCAGCCCAACAGCCTGACGGATATATCTACATATGGGGATTAAACAGGGATTTCCCCGAGTGGTCTAACGTAATCAATCAGGATGAAAGTTTATCGATCGGGCATTTATATGAAGCCGCCGCCGCCCATTTTGCGTTATATGGAAATGCATCATTTTTGGATATAGCCACAAAATCGGCAGACCATGCATTCGGGCATTTTGTGACCAAACATTTGGAAAAAGGATTTCCCGGGCATGCTGGGATGGAATTGGGACTTGTCGAATTGTACCGTGCAACGAATAATTCCAACTATTTATCTTTATCCCGGGAATTTATTGAACGAAGGGGTCATGGTTTAAATGGCAATGATTGTGATGCAGGGGAAAGGTTGTATAAGCTGGAACCTCGTTTTTATCCTTGTGAGTATTATCAGGATCATAAACCATTCCGTGAACAATACAAGATCAGGGGACATGCTGTACGCGGGGTTTTCTTTTTAGCAGGTATTCTGGATATTGCCCTGGAAACTGGTGATGAGGATTATTTTATTTCTGCCGGACGACTCTGGGATAATCTTACAAAAAGAAAGATGTATATTACCGGCAGCGCCGGTCCTTTGGCAAGAATGGAGGATTTTGGGATGGATTATGAATTGCCCAATGGTGGGCAAAGTGAATCATGTGTGGCCGTAGGCTTGGCTAACCTTGCTTCAAAAATGCTTCGTTGGCAAACCAGCTCAGAATATTCTGATGTTTTGGAAAAAGTACTCTATAATGCAGTTCTTCATGGAATATCACTTGAAGGAACATCATTCTATTATTCTAATCCGCTTCAGGGAGACTTACAAAGAGGGAATTTTTGGAGTTGCTGTCCTCCGAACATTTACAGGACCTTATTGGGAATAGGAAAGTATATTTACACACAAACCGATGAAGATGTTTTTATTCATTTATATGCAGGCAGTGTAGCCGACATTAAGCTTAAAAATACTCAGGTTAAGATAACTCAGCAGACCAATTACCCGTGGGATGGAGAGATCAGGGTGATTATTGAGCCCGAAGAAAGCCGGAAATTCGGTATTCACTTCCGGATTCCGGGCTGGTGTAAAAAATATTCTTTCATGGTGAATGGTGGGATAGTAACAAGCCTGCCACAGGGGAATGGTTACCTGATTATTAACAAACGCTGGGTCTCAGGCGATATAGTTCAAATAGATTTTGACATGCCGGTAGTCTTGATGGAGTCAAACCCACTTGTGCGATCGAATACCGGGAAAGTTGCAATTCAAAGGGGGCCATTAGTTTATGCAATTGAGGGATTAGATAATGAAGGAGGAGTGGACATCACTCTTGCGGATAGACCTGAATTCTGGGTTCAATATAATTCGGACTTATTAAACGGGATCGTAACTATCAGTGGAAGGACAGATTGCGATAGGCAGTTTATGGCAATTCCATATTATGCTCTGGCTAACAGGGGAAGATCGGACACAAATGTCTGGCTTAAGAAAAAAGATGATAAAGCAAGTGATAGAAAATGGGAAAGAGAGCTTTACCGGATTCACCAGTGAGAAGTAAAAAAGGTTTCAAAGCATTTAAGGGTGGAGTTAAACCAAATTGGCCACAATTAAATAGCCTTTGTTCATAAGCCGGATAAAAATCCGGTAAAAAATCAATTTGGATATTTAAGTTATACTTAAAAATGTAAATTAAAAACGAATAAAAGTGATGTTAATTGCTTATCTTCAAGTCGTTACACAGTGAAGATTCAACAAAAAACTATCACTTTCAGGATGAAAAATACGAAGAAAAAATTAAAAGGCCAGTCAAAAGTTGTGAAGTATTCATTTACAGGCAATAACATCACAAAGTATTCTGGTCTCAATACAGTAGCAAAGTATATGAACAAACAAGGCATTGTAAAATCGATTAGTACCTTATTCCCAACTGAGTGGCATAGTGCGACAAAGTTTGGGGTGAACCAGGTTTTGATTTCAATTGCCATGTCCTCTTTTTGTGGAATAAACCGCATTTGCAAAATAGCCTCGTTTACAGGTGATGGTTTGGTTCGTGCTTTGCTAAAATTGGATAAGGCAATAAACGAGAACCGAGCTTGCGAGCTCACCGAAGGTAATACGATATCTGCCACATTGAAGAAGCTTGGGCAAGGAGGGGCACGCAAACTTCAAACCTGCCTACCGGACAGGCAGGTGTTGTTGCTGACAAAAAACGCCCGATGGTTAAAAGAAAGCGGAATGGAAAGTATCACGCTGGATGCCGATTCAACTGTTAAGTCAGTTTGTGGCAACCAGCAAGGGGCAGCCAAAGGGTTTAACACGACAAAAAAAGGTGCAAAAAGCTACCATCCCCTATTGGTTTTTGTCAGCGAAATGAAACTACTTTACCACACTTGGTTCAGGACAGGTTCAGCTTATACAGCCAACGGGATTGTTGATTTCCTTAAAGAGGTCGAAGTCAGCTTGCCGAAAAACATCGCAAAAGTATTTTTCCGGGCCGACAGCGGTTTCTTTTCAGGGAAACTATTTGATTTGCTGGAATCTTTCGGTTGGGATTATCTTGTTAAGGTAAAATTGAAGAACCTTGCAGTACTCCTTAAAAAACAAGAATGGGAAGTTATTGATACGCAAAAAGATATTGCTATATGTGAATTTGCATACAAAGCAGGTTCATGGAAAGAGGCAAGGATATTAAAAGCCATACGTACAGTAAAAGAGTATGTTGAAACGGATTTCTTTGGAGAAAGCAGAATTGTCCCTGTGTATCAATACGCTTGTTATATCAGCACTTATAAGCTTGACGCTACAGGATTGCATAAAATCTACAAACAGCGTTCCACCAGCGAGACATGGATAGAGCAGGTAAAGGGCCATGTTATGGCAGGCGCCACACTTACTGGTGATTTTTGGGCAAACGATATCCTTTGGCAACTAAGCGTTTTTGCCTACAATATCTCAGTGATGATGCGCCAAAAGAAAGACAAGTTTAAACGGCAAGAACACCGGACATTTATTGACTGGTTTATCTCTGTGCCTGCAAAGATAACCAAGAGTGGGCACCAGACTGAAATTAAGATGTATGAAAACCATTTTTATAAAGCCGATTGGCAAGAACTTGACAAGCTCATCGAAGCGGCATAAAAAACAAAGAAAGGAGGAAAATATGGAAACCACCCCAAGAGAGTATGGGCGAGGTACGTTCTTTTAACTCAAAAAAGGAAAATCAAGAGGCGTTTTATGCCTGAAGGACAAAGGATACAGAATATTTAAAGGTGGAGTTAAACCAAATTGGCCACAATTGAATAGCCTTTGTTTATTAGCCGGATAAAAATCAGGTAAAAAAATCAATTTGGATATTTAAGAAGCATATCAAAATGGTTAAAAAGTATTTGATTTATGTTGTACTCATTTTTTCTTTTTCCTGCGATCTGCAGAAAAAGCATGTTCCCATCAATCTAATGATTAACCTACTGACAGCACCTGAAGAAGCTGTAATAACTAATCCCTTTCCAACTTTTAGCTGGGTAATTAATGATACGCGGCAAGCTGCAAAACAAACAGCCTGGCAAATTATGGTAGCATCTTCATTCAAAAATATTACTGCTAATAATCCAGATATTTGGAATTCAGGAAAAAATCTATCAAAGCAGTCAGTGAATATTCTTTATACCGGTAAAGAGCTTCAGTCTGATCAAAGTTATTGGTGGAAGGTACGAACCTGGGACCATAATGGTAAGGTAGGCAAGTGGAGTAAAGCTCAAAGATTCAATACAGGAGAATTTTCTTCTGAAGGACTTAAATGGCCAGGTGAAAGTCGTTGGGTGCACAGATCAAATGGCTCTTGTCCGGAATATGTGTTCGAGAACCGACAAGTCATTCATTATCATGACATTGCCCCGATATCTGTTATTAAAAATGATGCGGGCAATTTTTTTATTACCTTCGAGAAAGCTGCCTTTGCCACATTGAGACTAACTCTCAACGCACCAATCAATGCCGATACCCTGATCATACACCTAGGAGAAAAGTCCGATCCAGTTCAGCAGGTTGATAAACAACCAGGTGGCTCAATAACCTACCGTCAAGTAAAAATGCCTCTTAAACCCGGTATGCATGAATACCTTGCGGAGATTCCCCGCCAGTATTCGCATTATCCAAACAGTCAGGTACTTCCTGAACACATGCCAGAGGTGGCTGCTTTCCGATATGTTGAAATTGAAGGATGGACAGGTTCTTTAAAAGTTGGCGATGTAAAACAACATGCTTTGCTTTATCGTTTTGACGATAGTGCATCTCATTTTAGCTCTTCCGATAATAACCTTAACCAAATATGGGACCTCTGTAAACATACACTTAAGGTTACACCTTTTCTCGGATTATACATTGATGGCACCCGAGAGCGCATGCCTTATGAAGCCGATTCTTATATACAGCAGATCAGCCATTATTGTGTAGATCGTGAATTTGCGGTACAAAGGTATACCAATGCCTTTCTTATTTTCAACCCGAGCTGGCCTACCGAATGGCACCTGCATATAGTTCTGATGGCCTGGGCCGATTATATGGCTACCGGTAATACCCGTGCTCTGGAAAAATATTATGATGAGTTAAAAAAGAAGACCTTGCTTTCCTTAGCCAGGGAAGATGGCTTAATCAGTACCCGCACCGGACTCGTAACAGGAGATTTCTTAAAAAGTATACATTACCATGGTTCGAATTTCGAAGATATTGTGGATTGGCCTCAAGGTACACCTGCCAACGAAAAGAAGCCACGCGACGATTGGTCTCGTAGCGTGAGGATAGAAGGCGAAACTGATCGCTATATTTTTGCTGATATCAATACAGTGGTAAATGCCTTTCACTATCGTAACCTTGTATTAATGACTGAGATATCCGGATTATTGAACAAAAAGGATGACGAGTCTTTTTTCAGAGAGAGGGCAGCATTGGTAAAGACCTCATTCAATGAAAAACTACTCGATCATAGCACCGGATTATATACTGACGGTGAAGGAGTACCCCACAGTTCATTACATGCTAATATGTTTCCGGTGGCTTTTGGTTTAGCTCCCGAAGCCTACTATCCGCAGCTGCGTGATTTTATTACCTCCAAAGGCATGGTCTGTAGTCCATATGGTGCACTCTATTTTTTCGATGCTTTGTACAAGTTGGGAGCTCATGATTATGCCCTGAAACTTCTCACTTCTGAAGGAGGCCGGAGTTGGATGAACATGATCAGGTTCGGTACTACCATTACTTCTGAAGCCTGGGATATTAAATTTAAAATAAACATGACTTGGAATCATGCTTGGGGCGCTTCACCGGTTTATATCATTACCCGCAGGATTTTTGGTATAGAACCTTTGGAACCGGCTTTCAGGAAAATATTGATCAAACCGCGGCCGGGCACATTGAGAAGCGCAGAAATAACAAGCCCTACGATCAGAGGTGCCGTGTACGCTAATTTTATCAATGAACCAGATACTGGGTTTACCCTTGAATTGACGATACCTGCCAACACAATGGCAAAGGTAATGTTGCCACGGCCCGAAAAAGATAAATTTTCACTGAAAATAAATGGTAAAGACTTTCCTGTTCTGACAGAAGAGGATTGTGTGGTAATAGATAATGTAGAAGCAGGAAAGTACATTTTTGAGTTGAAATAGTATATACATAAATTATATGTAAGTCGCAGACTTAAACCAATTTGGCTTTGGTTAAACAGTTATTTTTAATAGTCCGTTATTAATCCGGTTCAGGTAGTTCAAATTAAAATAATCTATGAAATTATGAAACTTCGTTTGTTTATTATTATTGCTTTTTGCGCTTCAGCATTTGCCTGTACCTCATCCCCTACATCCAATCTTTTCACGACTGAAGCCCTGGAGGAATACGGATCCCGGTTAGGGGATCAGTCCTTTTTGGTTTTCCCGGAATTGCGGGAAGAACCGATAAAGTGGTTTGATTCGATTCCTGAAAGAGGAATTAATGATGCCTTTTCACAGGCAGAATTTGTGATGAATGCGCAACCCGGTGAATATTTTGTTTTTCAGTTGGGAGTCTGGGCTTTGAGAGATGATGTTGAGGATGTGCAGATTGAATTTTCGGATCTGAAAGGAGGAAGTGGGAATGTAGTTAAGTCAAGCAGAATGACTTGTTTTAATGAGGGCGGTATTGATAACAGGGGGAATTTCTTTTCAAGAGAAATCAATATTCAAGCGGGACAGGTACAGGCACTCTGGCTGGGGATCGACCTGGAAGATGTTAAAAAAGTGAATTATACGGGTTTGGTTTCCATCCTTTCCAATGGGGAAAAACAAACCGTGCCGATTAAATTAAAAGTAAAAGGAGACATTGTTCCTAATCATGGGTACAATGAGGGCAAACGGTTGTCACGTCTTAACTGGCTCAATTCAACTTTGGGGATTGATGAGGAGATAACCAAAGGGTACCTTCCCGTGAGAGTTGAGAACAATATGATAAGCATTTTGGGCCGGACTCTCAGGATTGCAACGGATGGTTTGCC
>SDBS01002242.1_pt1 | contig 19440 bp, 13 predicted proteins | sample 2277091 | NCBI WGS metagenome assembly SDBS01 (sample SAMN10404972, study PRJNA504765) | marine sediment metagenome | isolation source: marine sediment core GS10_PC15, 163 cmbsf | place: Arctic Ocean: Southern Knipovich Ridge | collected 2010 | reverse complement strand
GACCGGCTGATGGATGAAGCCAGGGAAATGGCAGAAAAAATAGCCAAAAATTCAGCCTTTTCCATAAAAATGATAAAAAAGGGGTTGCATCTTGCACGGGGAGAGGTAAGTCTCGAAGCACTGATGGACTATGAAATTGAGGCATGCCTGGCCTGTGTTTCAACAAAAGAGAGGCAGGAATCTTTAAAGGACTTCGAGGAAAGAAAAAGAAAGAAGGAATAGCATGGGTCTTGAAAATATCCTGAACGCCGAATCTGTTGCCATTGTCGGGGCGTCAAAAAGTTCTACCAAGAGGGGCTATCAGGCCATTAGAACCCTTTTGGATGAAAAATTCGAAGGCGAAATATATCCGGTTAATCCAAAAGAAAAAAGCATATTAGGATTTAAGTGCTATGCAAAGGTCTCTGATATCGAGGGCCCGGTTGATATCGCACTGATTACGACTCCTGCCAAAACGATTCCGCCCATATTGGAAGACTGCGGGAAAAAGGGTGTCCACGGGGCTGTTATTATTGCAGGCGGATTCGGAGAAATCGGCGAAGAAGGAAGAAAACTCGAAGATGAGATGATGAAAGTGGCCAGAAAATACAACATCCGTTTGATTGGGCCAAACACATCCGGAATGTTGAACCTGAAGTCAAACCTCAATCTGGTGGGTCTTCGGGGCTCCCCCAGGGGTGAAATCGCCCTTTTGACGCAAAGCGGCAACATGGCCCTTACACTTATCACAGAGGCGCGTGTCAAAAGCCGCAAGGGCTTTTCTTATTATGTAGGGGTAGGAAACGAGGCCGACATCAAGTTCGACGAGTACCTTGAGTTCTTCAGACAGGATCCTGATACCCGGGCCATACTCATGTATGTTGAGGGGATGCGCGACGGGCGCCGCTTCCTTCAGGAGGCGTATAAGACTACTCTCAAAAAACCGATTATTCTTCTTAAAAGCGGCCGTTCTTCTACGGGAAAACAATCGGCCGGATCCCATACCGGGGCCCTTGCGGGAATGTCTGAGGTATCTGACGGCGCTTTTCAGCGAGCCGGAATCATAACCATTGAAAACTCGGATGAACTCTTTCCGGCTGCGGAAACACTGTCGAGCCTGCCGCCCTTGAAAAACAATCGGATCGCTGTTCTTGCCGATGGAGGGGGTCACGCCACCATTGCTGCCGACCTTCTGACCGACCTTGGGGTTGAAATTCCACCTTTAAGCGAGAAAACCCAATCCAGGTTACAAGAAATCCTACCGCCTACCGCCTCGCTGAGAAATCCTGTGGATGTGGCCGGCGGAACAGACTCAAACCCCGCTCTGTTTGCCGACTGCGCTGCTGCAATCTTGAAAGATCGAGAAATAGGAGGGTTATTAATCGTGGGCCTTTTCGGAGGCTATGGAATCCGTTTTGACGAAAGTCTTGCCTTTGAAGAAGAGGATGCCGCCCATCGGATGGGGAAACTTGTTCGGGGAAAAAAGAAGCCGATTGTTCTGCACAGCCTTTACAGCTTTGAAAAACCTCACTCCCTCGATCTCTTGCGGTACAACAATATTCCGGTCTACGACTCCCTTGACATCGCCTGCAAGTGCATCGGGGTGCTCGCTGAATACGGCCGGTATCTTAAGACTTATCATTCCAAGGCGAACTTCGTTTTCGACTGGAAAAAACGGGCCAATAAAAGCGTTGAGGAGATGATCAGCCAGGTGAAAAAAGAGGGGCGAAACACGCTCCTTGAACATGAAGCCAAAACTATCTTCCGCGAACACGGAATCTCCATACCCGAAGAAGGTCTCGCCGGCACGGCCGAAGAGGCGATTCAACTTGCAAACCGGTTCGGCGGGGCTGTCGCTATGAAGATCGTTTCGCCGGATATTCTCCATAAAAGCGATGCCAACGGAGTCCGTCTCGGACTCCGGACCGAAAAGGAGGTGCGGAGCGCCTTTAATAAAATCGTCCAAAACGCAAAAAGTTTTAATGCTGGTGCAGACATCCGGGGGGTCCTGGTGACACCGATGATCGAAGGCGGAATCGAAGTCATCATCGGAACCAAGATCGACGACCAGTTCGGTCCGGTTATCATGTTCGGCATCGGGGGGACAATGGTCGAGGTGCTGAAGGATGTTGTATTCCGTGTTCTTCCCATCTCACCCTTCTCAGCTCGAAATATGATCCGGGAAATCCGGTCGGCCCGGCTCTTGGACGGTTTCCGGGGAACTCCTCCGTATGACAAAAAAGCCATTGAGCAATTGCTTTTGACCGTCTCTGAGGTAATCGAAGCGTATCCCGAAATTCAGGAACTGGACCTCAACCCGGTCATAGTCCACGAACACGGCCTGAAAATTGCTGACGCCAGAATTATACTGAAAGAAGACTAACCATCTTCAGCGCCTACTTTAAACCACGATCTAACCCGAATTTCTCATGAAGAATTTATCTTATAAATATAAACATCAGAGTGTTTCTGCAAATTATTTGTCTGTAACGGTTTATTGCTTTAAATAAATCAAAAATATATGCAACAAGCCATTGCCAATCGCAATAAATCTGCGATAGAAGATGAAGTTAATTATGTTTTGAATGGATAGTTAGTAGGCGAAAGGTTATATGGTTTTCAAATTATGAACACAAACTAAGAACTGATGAGAGAGGGATGGATAAGAAAAGAATCCTAATTGTAGATGACTCAAAACAAATTGTGGATCTCATCCGGTTAAAGTTGGAAAATGAAGGCTTGGAATGTCTGGTGACCTCATCCAGCAGTCCTGGTATTAGGAAATAAGGGCGAGTCGGCGCGTGATGGCGGAGAAATCTATTCAGGACAGACACTTTGGGCTGCTTAAGGCCTATGTTTTCAGGCCGGATGAGGAGCAATTGGCACTGGCGGCAGAATTGGGCCGCGAGCTAGTGCTGGCGGATATCCCGGCCGAGGAGATTGCCGAGGTACACGAACAGGCAATTTACCGCCTGGCACAGGAGTCTCCGGACATAAAACTGCTTGACGTCGCACACCTCATCTCAGCTCCTTTGATGGAAATACTCATGGCCTATGGTCTGGCCTTCCGCGAGCGAGAGGAGACGCTACGCGAAAATGACCGCATAAAGTCAGAGTTTATCTCGGTGGTAGGCCATGAACTGAGAACCCCTCTTACCTCTATGAAAAATGCCGTGGATATAATCCTGGGGGAAATGGCAGGGGCCATAAATGAGGATCAGAAGAGATTTCTCTCTATGGTCGATAGAAACATCGATAGACTATCAGGCATTATCAGTGATCTCCTGGATATCTCCAGGATAGAGTCAGGAAGAATAAAGATTGAGTTAAAGCCCTTGGATCTATATGCTCCTTTTGATAGGGCAATGGCCTCTTTAAAATCCAGGGCCGAGGAAAAGTCTATCTCCATCCACAAGGAGATACCATCTGATCTGCCACAGGCTTATGGAGATTCGGATAAAATAGAGCAAATATTTATTAACCTGCTTGACAATGCCATCAAGTTTACCCCTGAAGGAGGAAAGATTTGGCTTACCGCGAGATTAGTTCGTGGTGAAGAGTTCGCAGTTCATAGTAAAAAGCAAGCGGAGGAACTACGAACTAATGACTGTGGACTGGACAGAAACCTCATCGAAGTCTCTGTCGCTGACAGCGGCGCGGGTATCCCCTCTTATGAATTAGAAAAGATATTTGACAGGTTCTATCAGGTTGAGAAATCGCTAACCAGAGAAATAGAGGGGATTGGATTAGGACTGTCCATTGTTAAGAGCCTGGTTGAGGGGCATGGGGGGAGGATATGGGCAGAAAGTGAGCAGGGTAAAGGCTCTAAGTTTACCTTTAATTTGCCTGAATACAGCCCTGAGAGGGACTTAAAGGATTGCCTGGATAAAGAAATCGCAGGGGCTGGAGAAAAAGGTGCCGCCTTATCATTGACGTTGATGAAAATAGAGAAATTTGAATATATAGAAAAAGCCCATGGCGAGGTAGAGGCACTTAAGCTGCTGGATGAAGTTAAGCAGGTTATTCAAGATACCGTCCTTAGGGCCGCAGATATGATAGAAACTCTAACATTTGATCGGACAATCATGATTGTGTCTGATACATCCAAAAAGGGGGCCTTTGTTCTGGGCAATAGGCTAAAGGAGGTCTTCTCTAAGCAAACATTTGCGATTGGCAACGAATCTATAAAGATTAACATGGTCTTAGAGGTAGCCACCTACCCGGATGATGGGGTTGCAGGGGAGGAACTAATAAAAAAGGCACAGAGTGCGCTTGCAGACGAAAGGCTAAACGGTTTTTAGACTACAAAACCCCGACTATGACCCGACTATGACCCGGCTATAAATAGATGAGGGAAAAATGGATAAGAAAAGAATTCTGATTGTAGATGACGAAAAGGATATTGCGGAAACTACCCGGTTCAGGCTGGAATTTGAGGGCTTTGAATGTCTGATGGCCCGTGATGGCGAAGAGGCATTGATTAAGGCCAAAAAAGAAAACCCTGACTTAATCCTCCTGGATGTCATGATGCCCAAGATGAATGGCTACCAGGTGTGCCGGCTACTAAAGTCTGATGAAAAATACAGACACATACCTATCATTATGTTAACCGCCAAGGCCCAGGAAAGCGACAAATTTTGGGGAAAAGAAAGCGGCGCCGATGATTATATAACAAAACCGTTCAAAATGGAAAAACTTATTGAAAAAATCCAAGGCTATTTAGAAGCGTAGAGGCCCATGGAATATTAAAACAATGAAGGTTTAATCCCCTATGGCAGAACTCCTTCGGCAAATTATTCCTTTCTTGGGTGCCGCATTAGGCGCCTTGATCTTTCTCGTCCTGATTCGTGAAGCGGTCCGTCACCTGAAAAGGCGGCGTTTGGATAAGCAGCGAGGGCATTGTCTATCCCTTCTTGAACGTTTGAAGGTGGAAGAATTCCTGCCCCTTGCCCTGGAACTTAAAAAGTCATTTCCGCTCCCCCTCATTGAAAGCGTTTTGAATGAGTTTGGATCTCAGGAGTTGCCCCCACCTATGCAGCAAAAGCTTGCCGGAATCTTCGATCATCTCGGGTTTGTTGAACATCATATCAAAACCTTACAAGAAGCAAAAGGCTGGCAGGCGCGGGCTAATGCCGCGGAAAAACTGGGACAAATAGGTCATGCACGCGCCGTTCCGCCACTAATCACCTTGTTGCGAGACACCGGTGAAGACAGTGAGGTCAAGAATGTCGCCATGCAGGCTTTAGGAATAATCCACGACGAACGGGCAATTGAGCCCTTGGTTGAGACGTTGGGGCTTCCAGATCCGGTCACCGGCCAACCCTTGGCTGATACCCTGTCCCAGTTTGGAGAAACTGTTTTGGAACCTCTTATAAAGGTCCTCTCCACTTCCAAAAGGGAAGCACAACGTTTTTGGGCGGCAAGGATTTTAGGTGGATTAAAAACGCATCACGCCAGTTCAATTTTGCTAAACACCTTGAGCGACCACTCCTCAAAGGTACGTTCCGAAGCGGCCCTGGCCCTGGGTCATTTAGGTGATCACTAGGCAGTACATCCATTGAGCAAGATGTTGTTTGAAGATCCAGTCCCGCTGGTGCGCGATGCTGCTGCTGAGGCCTTGGGGAATATTGCTGACGATCGGGCGCTTACCAGTTTGAAAGAAGGTCTATCCGATCTGGATTACGCTGTCCGGCGGCGAGTGATGGAGGCTTTGGAAAAGATGGGAGAAAAAGCGACTCCTTTCTTTCTCGAAGCTTTGCAAGACGAATCTAAAGAGGCGGTTGCTCAAGCCGCGGCCGCCCTTGAGCGAATGGGTGTCGTGGCAACATGGATTGAGGAATTAGGGGGAAAAAAGTGGGAGCGTGCCTTTGATGTTCTTACACGAGTCGCCAAGGCCGGTGTTGTGGAGACATTGGCCCGTTCTCTTACACACCCTCAATTATCTGTACGAGTCCGCCTTTGTCGTATCTTGTCGGAAGGGGAAAGTCCGCGCACGTTTGAGGCATTAACGGAGATTGCCCAAAACGACGCTGATTGGGCAGTGCGCCTGGAAGCCCTGCTGGCCCTCATAAAATTAGCTGATGCTCGGACTGCACCGCTCCTGATCCAAGCCCTGGGTGAAGAAGAAGAGACAATTCGGGAACGTTTGTTAACGGCCTTGCAAGAGGCCCCACGTTTACTATTGGATCAGCTGACCGATGCAGTGATCGCTCTCCTCCTGGACGCGAATATTAAGATCCGGGTCGAAGCAATAAGAGTACTGACAAAAATTCACACCGAAAATCTCTTTTCGGTGCTTCTCTCTTCTCTTTCCGATGCCTTTCCGGAAGTTCGTAAGGAGGCGGCCTTGGGCCTGCAATATTATTCCAACAAGGAAGGGGTGCAGGCATTGATAGCAGCGCTTCAAGACCCCGACCGGAATGTGCAGGCCGCTGCTGCGACAAGTTTGGGTCGATTGAAGGATCCCCAGGCCATTGAACCTTTGGCAAATGCTTTTGAACAGGCAGATGTAGGATATCGAAACGATATCGCCGTTGCCTTGGCCGCCATGCCTACACAAAATTTTTACCAATTGGCAGATCTTCTGATGGGATTGTCACACCCCAATGCCCGGGCAGGAATCGCCCGGACCTTGGGATTGATCGGGGATCAAAATGCGATCGGATTACTGACCGCTTTTTTGAAGGATCACGAACCGATTGTACGAGCTTCGGCTGCCGCCGCCCTCGGACAATTCAGAAGGAGAGAACTGGCTCCGACCCTGGTGGGCTACATCTCTGATCCGAATGAAAGGGTCCGGACAGCAGTTGTGAACGCCCTGGGTAAAAGTAGAGATCCATCTGCGATTAAAAATCTGCTACCGTTGCTAAGCCACGAAACAGATGTGTTTGTTTGCCAGCATGTGGCGATTTCAATCGGCTGTCTTGCGGCAGGCCTGAACTCAATAGCCGGAAAACAGAGGACACAAATCATAAGGAGGATCAACAAATGGTTAAAATCCTCAACTGATATTAACTCTTATGCGGCGGGCCTAATTGCACTTATCCTTTTGCAAGATGAATTTAATTTTCAGAAGATTTTTAAGTTGATTCAAAGGGCCTCATTGCGTGCTGCCATGCAAGGATCTTTGAAGGTGCTTCCCGGGGAAGTACAAGATCATTTTTTTGCTTTTCTTTCTCTCGATCCGCAACTCTTTTGGCATGACAGGAGTGAAGAAAGCTATGAGCATTATATTCGCCTTTTGCAATCAAGCCATGAGGCACGCGACCGGTCACGTGCCATAGAGGCTTTACGCACGTTGAAAGGAAAAGCCGCTTTACCTGCGATAGACCGCTTTTGCCAAGGATCCCAGTCCCCAAGTCCGAGCCGCTGCCCTGGGCGCCCTGGGCGCAATTATGGAAGGGGAACAGTTGCTCCCTAAAATTGTGCAGGCAGTCCATGATCCTTCTGATGCGGTTCGTTCTCAAGTTTTGACCCAGCTAAACCGCTTAAGCCCAAAAAAGCTGGAAGGGACGCGGGAGCAGTTAATCCCACTGCTTAACACCTCTCATAAGAAAATTCTGAAGCCGGTAGCAGAACTCCTTGCTCGCCTTTACTATCACGATTGGAACGCCCTGGCTGATCAGTTGTTCGGGACGGAAAAAAAATCCAGCATCCTTGGCTTGATCGAAACATTGGGAAAGATCCATGATCCCAAAATATCACCTCTTTTTGTACAATTTATGAAACATAGTGATCCTGAAGTGCGAAGTGCCAGCGCCCGTGCAGCAGCTTCATCGGGGGCGTTGACAAAGGAGGAATGGATTCCCTATCTGGACGACCCGCAGCAGACAGTCCGCCTGGCAGCCGTTCGGGAATTAGGAAAACATTTGGACAGTGAGGTTCTGGACATCTTCGCCCAACACCGGGAAGAACCTTCCCCTACAATCCGACGCGAGATAGCGACTCTATTGGGAAAAAAGAAGTTCGCCGGGAATGAACGGGCCACGCAAATTTTGAGGCATCTGGCTCGGGATGAGAATTTGGTGGTGAGACTCATCAGTCTGGTCTCCCAGCACCGTTTAGGTATGACCGGTCTTGCCAAAGAAGTTGCGGCAATCATGCCGAACTTCGGAAAGAAGGATCGTAAAGCGATTTTAGAATACCTGAAAAAAGAAGGGGTTTTTGCTCAGCTTGTGGGCACTCTCAAACATACCCATCAAATCGCTGTCCGCATAGAGGCTATCGAGTTTCTCGCCGCCCTTGATCTCCCCCGTTATGTAGTTGAGATTGCTCTCTCCCTGAGAGATCCGGCGAGTGATGTCCGCCTGGCCGCCATCGAGGCCTTGTGTCAAATTGATAATCCAGCTATCCATCGGGCTATTGAGTCATTGGCACAAGACCCTGTGGAAGCAGTCCGGCAGTCGGTCAAACAGCGTAAACTGCGGATAGTTAAATAGTACCCTAATTGATCGGCATAGAAAGACCCCCTGAGGGGTAAATCGATTTTTCGGAGGCATTCACCTATTTGGTGTTTTAAATTATGATTTTTATTTCCATCTGGGAAACTATTGCGATTCTCTATTTTGTTATCTACAACACGATAAATTTATTTTTGATCTTGGTGGCGTGGATCAAAGTGCGATTTTTCCTGCAACTCAAAGAATTTATAAACTTCAAAATCATCTATCAATCACCTTCCACCCCTTCCATTGCCCTTCTGGTTCCTGCCTTTAATGAACAGGAAACGATTGTGGAGAATATCCGGTCGCTAATGAGGATCAAATACCCACGTTTCGAGATTATCGTTGTCAATGATGGGTCGACCGATCGGACTCTGGAGGAGTTGACGAAAACCTTCGGCTTTATCCGCCGTGATATAGGATATGAAGAGAGGCTTACCACCGCCCGTATCCGCGGTTTCTATGAGGCAAGTTCTCCCGATGGAAGTACAATCACCCGCCTGATCCTGATCGACAAGGAAAACGGCGGTAAGGCAGATGCCCTGAACGCAGGGCTGAATGCCGCCACATCCCCCTATGTCTGTAGCATGGATGCCGACTCAATTGTCGGTGAGGAGACACTTCTTCAAGTAATGCAGCCAATAGTGGAAGACCCGGAACGCATCGCCGCCTGTGGTGGGCAGGTCGGGATCGCCAACGGCTGTAAGATTGAAAAGGGGCGAATTGTCAAGGTGGCGCTCCCAAAGAACTGGCTGGCAATGTTTCAGGTGGTGGAATACATGCGATCATTTACCACCGCTCGGATGGGACTCGCAACACTTAACTCCTTGTTGATCCTCTCCGGAGTGTTCGCTGTCTTTCGCCGCGATCTCCTGATGGATGTAGGTGGTTTTTTGAGCGGTCGACTCACCTCCAAGATTGTCCTAGAATATACCGGCAACAGAGAAACAGTCTGTGAGGATATGGAGATTATTGTCCGCCTACAACGTTATTTGATTGAAAAAAAGATCCACGCACGGATAATGTTTCTTCCCTATCCGATAGCCTGGTCACAAGGGCCGGAAAATATTAAAGATTTTGGGAAACAACGGAATCGCTGGTACCGGGGGTTGGCCCAGGTTCTTTTATTTCACAAGAAAATGTTGTTCAATCCGCGCTATAAGCAGATCGGCATCTTTGCCATGCCTTACCAATTTCTCTTTGAATTCTTAGGCCCGCTTTTGGAAATGGCCGGATATATCTCCATACCTGCTCTCTATTTCATGGGTCTGCTCAAAACCGAGATTGTACTCCTCTTTTTTGTTGTGTCGATCCTATATGGGATGTTCTTATCCATCTTGGCCGTCTTGATAGGAATCTGGAGCGAGGGTCGTATCGGTAAAGAGAGGGTGACCTCGAAGTTGTTTCAATATCACGGGGTGTGGAGTGTTTTCAAACTGTTGCTTTTTGCAATGCTCTCTATGGTAGGCTACCGGCAACTCCAGCTCGCCTATCAGATCAGAGGATTTGTTGACTTTCTTAAAGGAAGTCAAACATGGGGGAAGTATCAACGTGAAAGTTTCTAAGAAATCGGAGCCCGGGAGTCAGAGACGAAGGGTCTTTTTATGGAAAAACATCATAATAATAGGCCTGTTGTTACTTGTTACCTGTCATTTGCCGCCGGCGTTTGGCGGTGAATACGATGCCGGGATCGAGAAACAGCGGAATATCATTGCCAAGGACCCCACCAATCTTGATGCCGCATACCAGCTTGGAAATTATCTCGCCTGGGATAGGAGGTATGAGGAGGCCCTGAAGGTATTCGAAGAAATTCTCGTTGTAGAGCCGGAATATAAAGATGCGGATATCGGGATCGCCCGTGTCTATGCCTGGAAAGGAGATCAGGATAATGCGATTAAAAAATACCTGGAGATACTCCTCAAATATCCAAAAAATTATGAGGCCTATCAGGGACTCGGGTTGCTGGCGCTCTGGAACAATGATTTTGAAAAGAGCATCGACCATTTCAAAAAGGCGCTTGCCATAAATCCGGAGGATATCATCTCGGTCAAGGGGATCGGCCGGGCCTATTTAGGGAGAGGAGATCGCCGAAAGGCGGAGGAATATTTTACCCGGGCGCAGATACTTGAGATCAAAAAGACCCCGGTGCTGTTTATTCTGGCTCTGGTCGGGTGTGGTATTTTACTCATACTGGCTCTTTTATTCTATATTCGCTCCAGATCCCGCCGCCAGAAGAAAGAGATCTTGCGGCTGGAACTTAAAATTCTGCGCTATGCACTGTGGTTCTATCATCAACAGACCGGCAAATTCCCGCTGGCCATGGAAAGCTTGCTCCGTGAAAAGTGGCGGCCACCGGGGGAAAAAGAGGAAAGGCCGTACCTGGAGGGGATGCGCCAGGGAGAACGGGGATTTCTGATTGACCCCCTTGGAAAACGTTATTGGTACAATCCGGATACCGGCAGTGTCTACAGCGCTACAAAAGGTTGTGAGAAGTGGTAGGAAAGTGCTTCAAAGGAATGTGCGGTGCAAAGCATGTAACATCGTACATCTTGCTTTTCTGCCTATTTGCCCCTGTTTCCCATGCCCAATCGTCACTTAGTGCTTTTCTCTCCCAAGAAATCTCCCTCGCCGACTGGGGACTAACAGACCCGTCACAGATCGGGCATATCTCGGCCAGTATTCTAAATAAAAAGGAAGGAAAGGAACTTATTATCCGAGACATCCGCAGACAAAGGCCGGTTGTCAGAGAGCCGGTGGGACCGCGAGGGCGTGTCCCTTCATTTGAAAAAGATCTTTTTCTGGTAAGCAACTTTGATCAGGGGAATACAAATCGGCTGGGCGGCTATTTCAGCGGTTTTGCAAAATCACCTTCACAGGCGGCAGTGGCTATTGGCAAAGCGCCCGATAGTACGCCGGCCCTGGTTTTTTCCTATAGACGTATCAATACCGGGTTCGCCGGTTTCTGGATTCACCTCTTTGACTTCAAAGAACCTCCTGCCGCGCGCATTTTTTTGGACACAACCCCCTTTACATATTTGACTTTCTCCATTCGCGGGGAAAAAGGTGGCGAAGAATTGCTGCTCCAGGCAGTAGATAGAGTGTGGGAGAAAAAAGAAGATTCCCTTGCCGTGGGGGATGTTGCTTCTTTTCTTCCCTCCGGCAGGATAGACGGCAAGTGGCAGCAGGCATGGATTCCGTTCACGAAATTACCTGCGGGCATCGATCGGAAAGAACTGGCAAGCCTTGTATTCATAGTAAAACGGACCGGTAGCGGACGGGTCTTTGTTAAAGATCTCGCCTTTACAAAGAAAAGAGGAGTACAGATACCCGGGCCGAAAAAGGCAAAGCATCTCGTGCGTCCTTTAAAGAAAGCTCTGTGGCTCTGGGAAACTGAAAAGATCGTGGCCAATCCAATAGCACAACAGAGACTTATAACCTTCTGTAAATCGCAAGGTGTCACTGATCTCTTTTTACAAATACCTTATAAGGCCAAAAAAGAGAAAGGAAAATGGGCAATCCTCTGGGACTCATCAAAATTTCGGCCGCTCATTGCAGAGTTGCATGGGGCAAACACCAAGGTTCACGCTCTGGACGGTGAACCCAGATTTGCCCTCAAAGAGTGGCATGGACGTGTAATAGCCACTATTCAAAGCATCATTCAATATAATCGGGATGTAGCTCCTCAAGAACGCTTTGATGGGATTCGCTATGACATTGAGCCTTATCTCATACCAGGTTTTGCCGGTATTCGGAAAGAAGCTATTTTAAATCAGTATCTTTCGTTACTGAAGTCATCGCAGTCCCTGGCCAGGGAGGCTAATCTTACTTTTGGCGTCGATATCCCATTTTGGCTGGATGGCCGGAATAAATTTTATGAGCCGGTGACAGAGATAAAAGGCCGCCCGGTGAGTGAATTGATTATCGATATCGTGGACAATATAGGAATTATGGACTACCGGACGCAGGCCTATGGTGCTGATGGTGTGATTGCACATGCCTATTCAGAGTTGCAGTACGCAGCAAAGCGGAATAAAAAAGTCTTTGTCGGTTTGGAAACCGTCGAACTTCCGGACGAAACCATCCTGGAGTTTGGTTCGCTGGGAAGTGGTTCACATATTTTGGTAAAGAGATTGGATGGCAAAAGAGCCCGCCTTTATTGGATTCCGGTGGGCGATTGGGATAGATTTATAATAGATCCAAAATTTTCTCATGATGCTGTGGTGCTGGGTCAGACAGACGCGACTTTTGTACCGTCAACAAAGATTAGCTTTGCCAAAAAAGATTTGAAAGACCTTGAAGTAGTGATACAACAGACAAAATCGGAACTACAGAATTTTTCAAGCTTTTATGGGTTTGCAATTCATTCGTATGAAAGCTTCCGGCCTTGGCTGGAACGGCACATTCACCAACGATAAAAAATCGCTGTATTATAGGTATTAAGCGTAGATCCATTGTCCCGATCCTCATAATCAAAAGTGAAATCAAGTCCAACCCTTTTGTAAAACTCCCAGCTAAATCCGACAAAGACATGGTTGGCGGAAAAACCGGCAAAGGGATCCACAGGATTGCCGGATTCAAGACTCTCGTTGGCCCGTGCATAGCCCACAAAAAGAGTAGTGGTGTCGGATGGATTCCAATTGAGCTGTGTCATTACAGAATGATCCGTTGACTCCTGACCTTTAAACTGGCTGATACTTAAGAAATACCGCACCATCCAGTCAAATCGTGGATAAAAGTACCAGGTGAATCCAGGCATCACCATATGAACATCGGCTGTCGAATAATCGGCAAAGCGGTAACTTAAAAAAGGAACCAGGGTCTTGAACATGGCCTGACTCACTTCAAAGGTATATGCCTGACGGGGGTCAACGTCCTGCTCTGGAGCCAATTCCATATCGAATGAGAGGACCGTATTTTCCGTTGCCCAGTAGCTTCCGCCCACCCTGCATCCTGATGCCGAGTCTCCGAATTTGTCGATATAATTTAATCCCGCTCGAACCGCCCACTTCTTTGGCTCATTATAGCTTATTAAGAAATTCGCCTCATGGGCGTTGGAAGTGAAGCTTATATCCTGATACTGATAACCTACTCTTACTTTGAAGTTTGTTTTCGCCGCCTTTGCCCGAAGGACGTCGTCCCTTACCTTTATGGCTTCCTGGTCGCCGGGATAAACCGCCAATAACTGATCAAGTGTCTCCAAACTCTGCTTGTATTCCTGCTGCCAAAAAAGTACCCGTCCCAACCCTAACAAGGCATCTCTATTGGCTGATTGTTGTTTCAAGACTTTTCCATAGAGTTGCCGCGCCTTATCATGGTCACCACTCCAGGCCGTGACCGTTGCCAGTCCGATGTACGCCTCAATGTCTTTTGGATTATTACTTAAGAGCTGTTCGTAAATCGCTTTGGCGGCCTCATAATTTTCATCCCAGCCTAATTGCCGGGCGTTTTTCATAAGAACTTCGCGGTTGTCGCTCGCATGTTCCGTGTCAGAAGCTTGACCGGGTATCCTGGCATGAATAAGGTCCTTCTGCTTTTCTTTGCCGGGCGCCTGCCGCATGTTCTTCTCAAAAAGATTTACCACCAGCCGATGGGGATTATCCAACAACAGGGTTTGATATTTTACGAAATTTTCAGGAATCCCGATTTGAATATTGAGATCATCCCCGGACTTTTCCAGCCTTACCCAGGAATCGAATGTCTTGTACTTACGAAATGGGCGCAGTTTGGTTGTAGTATTTTTCAATCTGAAGTGTATTTCTTTATCCTGAATCTTGGGATTTTCAAAAATTATCTTGTCTGAGAACTCAAAAACAATCGAGGTGTAAAGGTCGTGCAGACCGGTTCTCATTGTCCTCAAACTAATCTTGGAATTAGCGGGGGGAGTTTTGGCATGGGCGATTGAAATATAATTCTCGCTTACGAATAAATTTATCAGGCTGCAGGCAGGATGCCCGAAGTAAAGTATTTTAGTAAAAATCAGAAATACAAAAACCACAAATGCTGTTATAATAAAACGAAATTTTCCTGAAGATGCCTTCAATTAATAATCTCTCCGAGAGCTGCCATAAAGCATTAATCACCACTCATTGATGCAAAATTGATTAGCCCATTAAACCTTCAAATAGTCTGCCCCGCCTGCCCCGTAGGTCCCCGTGGAACGACTGGGACGGTGCCGGAAGATCGTACTGGGGTGGAATGCGGAGACTATTCCTCCTCCGGGTCCTCCGGGGTCAGCGCAAAGCAAAAAATAAGTGAACCTCTGCGGCATTTGCGGCTCAGCGGTGAGCAATGGATAGCTAAAATAATACAAAGTAGTCGACATGCTGATTATTTGGCGATTTATCACATATACGGCAAAAAGTACAGAAAAATCTTAATAATAGGCTGCAGCCCGGTTTTTCAAGCGCATGCTTTTTCAAATTCCTCGCGATTGACAGTCTCATTAAGAGTGTGGTAGGGGTTTATCAACGGTTAATACTAAGTGGATATTGAGAGAAAAAAACGTAAATCTATTGATACAAAAAAAGGAAATTCCAGCAAATTACTTGTGAAAAAGACCCTTCTTTTTATCTCAATACTCCTTCTCTTTATGCTGTCTGGATGTGGGAAAATGGACAAGGGGCTTGAAGAGAAAGCGCTTGGATGGATTCAATCTCAGATCGTGCCCAACAAAATCATCCACAGCCCTTCGCCTGGCCGAAGAAACCTCATTATAAGTTACGAAATGCCTAAGAATGACGAGGCTTACAGTTACATCTATTCGCGTTCCTTTATCTATGACGGCGCGGTAGCCGCCATTGCCCTCTTAATATGTGATCAGCAGAAAAAGGCCGGAGATATTCTTGAGGCTTTTGCGCGACTGGTCAATGATGATGGCAGCCTCTTCTTCTCTTATAACACAAATAGTTCGTGGCCTAATCAGGGTGACCACGAGGGAGCAATCATACGTACCGGAGCTCTGGCCTGGGTGGGATATGCCACTGTCTACTATCTCAATGAGAGTAAAATCAAGGAACCGGATGCCTTTAAACGTTCACATCGCGTCAAGCTGCTTACTGAAAAGTCCATGGCCATGGCCAACTACATTTTGTCTGGAATGGTTGAAGACAGGGAAGATAAACGATACGGTTTGGTCAAGGGCGGATACGGTGAATACAAGTTGAAGTACGACGCCGCCTTAGGTAAAGTGGTCGAATACTTCATCGACCGGCCGGTAGGCTGGTGCAGCACCGAACACAATATTGATTCCTACTTTTTTTTGCGGGACCTTGGCCGGCTGACAGGGGATGAGAAACTTCTTGAGGCCTCCGACCGCATCAAAAATAACATAATCTTAAAGCTATGGGATGGTGACTTAGGACAGTTCATCCAGGGAATTAAGGTCGATGGTAGATTAGATAAGAAATTAGCCCTTGACTGTGCTTCCTGGGGGAGCCTCTTTTTATATGCCGTCGGAGATGATGAAAGGGCTAAGAGATGTCTGGAAACCTTCGCCAGATACAGGAATATTAAAGGTGTCGGTTACCGACCATACAGGGGAACGACGGTCTATGAAGATCCCGAGGTTAATGCCTTCTTCTTTCCCTCTGAACCAGAGAATTCATGGGATTCAGTTGATATCGACTGGTTGGAGGGGACGCTGGGAATAATCGCAGGATATCTCAAATGCGGCCTATTCGAGGAGGCCTTCGACATCTTTGAACGCATCAACAAGTTCTATCAGAAGCAGAAGAAAGACGGCTTACCATACTCAACATGCTCACTCCCCTATCAGTTCAACACCCACCCAAGCGTGGCCAGTACTTCCTGGTACTTGATCGCCGGCAAGACACTAAAAGATGAATCCATACGAGAGAGGTTTTTCAGCAAATGAAAAGAATCATCAATAGTGCCCTTATTGGGTTGATGCTCACAACCCTCTGCTGTTGCAAAAAGAAAGAAATAAGTTACTATCCTAACAAGGCTGTGGTCCTCGATTTAACCACAAAAAATGACAAAACCGAACGTATCGGTCTTGAAAAGGCATTACGCATTATGGGCGTGCCTTACCATGTGACCAAAAAGGTTGATGAGGCCTGCAGGTATAAAATTATTTATATGGCGGGCCAGATTACCAACGACCGATTGAATGCCGGCGAAACGGAGGCCCTTTATCGAGCCGTAGAGACTGGAGGGGTGCTGGTGGCCAACACAGTCAAGGGAAACACCCTCTTTCCCCTCTTTGGTGTAAGTGGTTTTAAGGAGAGCCGACAACGATTCAAGGCAACAATCGACACTTCAGGCGGGGAGAGTTTCCTCAAATACCTGAACCGACCAAAAGAGTTAGTTATACCTTTAGGTAATAAAGACATATACGATACTGTCATCTGGACGACCGGATATTCAGTCACAACGGCAAAGCCGGTCGCGATGTTTGACGACGGTTCAACCGCTCTCTGCTATAGCTATTACGGCGAGGGCACTACTTACCTCTGGGGCGTTGGTTACGCCCATGCCATACTTATTCCCCTCACAGGAGGAGACTACGAGGCGCAAGGTAAATGGATCAACTCCTTTGAGCCTGCCACTGATATATACCTGCTTACTTTGCGGGCCATTTATGAGGAGAACGTAGAACCGGCTACATACCTCTACACTATCCCCTTCGGTCAGGAATCTGCTTTTATCATTACCCACGACAACGACGCACAGTCATCCTTCAAAAACTCCCTTGAATTCGCTAAGCTGGAGAAGCGTTTTGGGGTCAGGGCAACTTACTTTACCACCACCAAGTATATCTCTGACGAGATGGACATCGCCTTCTATACCCCTGATAATATCGCCTACCTAAATCAAGTTAAAGACCTGGGCGGAGAGATCGGTTCACATACTGTCATGCACTCTTTGAAAGTCGCTTCCTTCCCCTTAGGCAAACCAGGTGTTACAAAGGGCACCTACGAACCGTTGATATATCCGACTATTTTCGGCGAGGTAAAGGTGAGCAAAGAACTTCTGGATAAAGACATACGGGGACAGAATACAGTTTCTTACCGCTCGGGGCACTTAAGTTTTCCAAGGAAATTGATCTACGCGCTCCAGAAATGTGGTTACCGCTATGATTCGAACTTTTCGGCCAACGACATCATGTGCAACTTCCCCTTTATGGCCTTCAGCGAGAAAAGCCTCAAATCAAGTGATTCTAAGGTCGTAGAGATACCGGTCATCTTTGACGGATCGATGAACCAACTGCGGGAGGACAACCTCTATGAGATGGTCGCCGAATGGCTCAGGATCATCGAACTTAATGCTGAGAACGAAGCAATTTCCTGTATACTGCTGCATCCAAACGTCACTTCGTTCAAGTTGAAGGCCGAGGAGATGTTACTTGAGGAACTGAGCAAACGAGATATCTGGATCGGATGTATCTCGGATTTTGGAGATTTCTGGGCTAATCGTCAGCTGATCCGGTTTGAGTCGGAAATTGTCGGCGATGATTTAAAGATCAGCCTAAACCTTCACGAAAAAGATGTCCTTTCCGGCATCGGGTTTGCGGTTAAGTCGAGTGACCGGATATTAAGGGTTACTGTTCTCGATTCAGAAGGGACTATAATACCAACCTCGACAAGGAAACGTAAGGATAAGATCTACGTATATAAAAAGTGAAGCAGTATATTAACCTGAATTTCCATGCCAAATTATGCCTTGGAGCTGTGATTTTTTTTGCCATCGCAATTTTGACTTTTTACGAAGCCATCAAGCCCTGAGAATCAAATTTAGGAGTAACAAGGCGACATGCTAAAAATAGAGGCAATAATAGATCAAGTACTTACGAACTGCGACATTGCCGACTCACAACATGCCGGACTCTTTTCTATCTGCGGTTTGGCCTTGAGGCTACGTGATTTATACAAGTGGGAAAAGGAATTAGACCCATGGATAGAAAAGGATTCTTCCGAGATACTTGAATGGATTGAATATAAAGAAAAAAAGTGGGATAAACTGGCAGAAAAGCAATTCAATGGCATAACAATTCTTGGCGATAAATACGATCCGTTTGATACTGTAGGTATTAATTCGGTGCTGGAGCCCTACGGGTTCTTCTATGGAGGCGGTTATGCCGGCAGCCTGAAACCCACTTTTTTTTTGGCCGTAATTGAAGAAAAAAGAGAAATAGACAGGCACACTGTATATATTCTCGGTCGTGAGCTAGCTCGTGATCTTCTTACAATTCCAGCGCTATCTCAAGACAATTGTATCCTCATTCGACAGGAACCGGCAAAACTCTTTCTCTGGGACAAAATATTCTATATAAAAAAATCCGGTCGTTACGCTCTCGGATTTGCCTTAGAAAACCATGGGATAAAAGAGCAGAATTATAAGGAGTTGCAGCGCAGCCTGGCAAGAATTGCCAAAGCTGAAATGGGAACATATATTTATCATGAGTTGGGCGAACTACAGGATACTATTTTTGACAGAGACATATGGCGAGAAATTGTTGCAACCTTTCCACACACACCCATTGAACTCCTTGCTCGAACCATTAAAGACCTTCTTGCAGATACAAACGAATACGGGACACTTAGATTTATAATCAGAGAACGCAAAATAGCTTCTTTAGCGTTTTATGTCGCCTTTCACGATGGATTGATAAAAGAATTATTCCCTGAAATTATAGAGGCATTTCAAGAATTTACACATGCGCGTAATTGGCAAGTAATAAAGCAGGCCACAACTTACGGTTATAATACCGCTAAACACTACGCTGAAGCGATAAGTAGTATCTACCAGAATGGAAAGCAAAAAAATAATATGAAATGGGCAGAAAACGAGATAGTAAAACGCTTTATAGAACCATTAGGGATAAAGGGGACGTACGGGTCTTAACCCGAATTTCTCATGAAGAACATCAAACAGAATGGAAAAATAATACGATATTAATAAATTATACATTAATTTATCTCAAGTTCGGAATTGCAGACTGTAATAGTGCAAAATAAAAAAAAGGCATTTGATGTTCTTCACCAAAGGCGAGCCAGAGCGG
>SDBS01002241.1_pt1 | contig 19441 bp, 16 predicted proteins | sample 2277091 | NCBI WGS metagenome assembly SDBS01 (sample SAMN10404972, study PRJNA504765) | marine sediment metagenome | isolation source: marine sediment core GS10_PC15, 163 cmbsf | place: Arctic Ocean: Southern Knipovich Ridge | collected 2010 | reverse complement strand
GTATAGCAGAACTTGAGAGCTTTGTCAAGTGCTGCGGCTCATATCCAGGACCTTACCTGAGGAGCCGCAGGGCTCCGTTCAGGCTAATCGCCTTGGTCTAAGCCTTGACAGGCAGACCGCTATACTGTAGACTATGAGAGTTCCGGTTGGCTCTGAGTGCGGCGGGGGACGTGAGAGCATCGCCTTGACACGAGCCACAAAGCTGATGTAACATTTGCAGCAACACGTCAGAATATGCCAGGTCGGACACCGAAGCAGATATGACGGGGCATACTTAGCTGCTCCAGGCGGTGACTGTTATGACGGAGGGGCGTCTAGCCAAGCACAGCGCTCGAGTAATAGTGCGCCCAGTAGCGGCCTTGCTATGTAGTCTTCTTATTGCGTGCGTTCCTCTGTATGCTCAGCCAGCCGAATTATCCCCCGGCGACTGGATTGAGATTCAGACCGGGCAGGTCCCCGGCCTAGCGGGTCGGTACCAGGTTGATCAAGACGGCTTCATTGACTTCCCCGTAGTAGGTTCGCTGGCGGTCAAGGGAACTTCTCTCCAGGCGTTGAGGCAGCAGCTCCAGGACGCGCTGGCGCGCAAAGGCTATCAAAGACCGACGGATCTTGACGTGGACGTGTCAGCCGCACCAGCACTTGGCGCGGCAGTCGCCGCAGCGGTGGCCGAAGGTCCTCGTCCTCTCCAAACCGGCGACGTGCTCGCCATTGCGGTTGCCGGGGAACCGACGATTTCCGGCCAGTACACCGTCCAGCCACCCGGGGCCATTGTCCTCCCTATGGTCGGCGAGGTTCAAGCCGCCGGCATTACGGTCCAGGAACTGACCGGCGTCCTGACCAGGCGATTGGGAAGATACGTAGTTGAGCCAGTGGTAAGAGTGACTCTGGTAAGCGCTATCCCCCGGCTGGTGCATATTGTCGGTCAGGTCGGGCGACCCGGCTCGTACCCTCTCGAGCAGACCCCCACTGTTCTAGCCTTGCTGGCAGCCGGCGGCGGCGTGCTTCCTACAGGAAATCTGGCTGAGGTAGTATTGTTCCGCGACGGTAAGCCACAGAAACTATGCCCTGAAGGCCTCCTCCCGGGAGATATACTGCCCCAGGATGTGGCGTTGCAAAGAGGCGACAGTCTCGTGATCCCCGGGTGGCAGGACCCCGTGTATGTGGTGGGAGCAGTGAACGCACCCGGCCCGAAATTGGCAAGGAGCGCCGCCAGCCTGTCAGAAGCAATAGTAGTGGCTGGAGGGGTGACCGCGGAAGCTGATCTGAACGGCACTTATATACTCCGCAAAGGACAACGTTTCGACGTAGACCTCGAGGCCCTGTTGGAGCGGGGAGAGGGCTCCGCCGACGTACCCTTGGCACCGGGGAATGCGGTGGTCGTGCCGACCACCGTCAAACAGGTCTACGTCGTCGGGCAGGTGCCCCAACCAGGCATCTATTCCAGTGAAGTGGCCAATACACTACTCGACCTGTGGTCGCTCGTAGGCTCGGCTTTGCCTGACGCCGACCTGCACAACTGCACCGTCTTGCGCGGCCAGGAGACCATTTCCGTTGATATTGAAGCTCTCGTCAACCAGGGCGATATGAGCCAGAACATTGCCCTCCAGCCCGGAGACAAGCTAATCGTTTCGAAAATCCTGGAGCGTGTCTACATCCTGGGTCAGGTGGTTCGTCCGGGCGCTTACCCCATCAAGGAAGGGGACACCTTGATGGATATACTGGGGAAGGCGGGCGGGCCCACAGTGATGGCCGATACCGGTAAGATGGCGCTTATGCGGCGCAAATCTGCCGAAGCTGGGCCAGGGGCAAGGCCGACACGCCCCTCGCGCACGCGCGAGCAGCCGCAGGTTCGCGGCAGGCCAGCTTCGGAGCAGCCCGCTTTCGGGCTGGACAAATTGAGGAGACAAAGAGACAGACGCGGCGAGCCGGCTCCCGCTCGCCCAGAAGAGGAGCAGTTGGGCTTCGAAGAGCAGATTAGTCTGCGAATCCTCGCGGCGGCCGAGTGGCAGGATGTGGCTATGCGCCCTCGCCCAGGTGATGTGATCTATATACCAGCCAGAAGGGAAAGATTGACTACTACTGATTACTTGCGTATCCTGTTGAACATAGTTCCGGCCCTATTGATTCGTTGATGAGACACTCCATCTGCTGCTGACGGCGCGGTTCAGTCGCTCCAAACCTGGCAAGGCAAGGCTCTGCGGGAGGCGACGTGAGTGGAGTTCATTGAGTACTATCGCATAATCCGGCGGCGAATATGGATAGCTGTGGGGATGGCGGCGCTAACTGCTGCGGTAGTAGTAGCCGCCCGCCTTATGCCCGAGGAAGTGGTCTATCCAGCGGCGGGAAGAGTGCTGGTGTATGAGATCGCCAAACGCGAGGTGCAGGTTGCGGGCAATGAGTTACAGATAGGGCCTCATGGCGATGAAGGCCGGGTTTGGAATAGCCTTGGGCAGTTTGTCCGTAGTACTCGGTTACTGGAGGCAGCGGCAGCAGATATCGGGATTGTGGGTGGTGAGGTAGAACGCCGATTGGAGCACGCAAGCGCCCGACGGATAGGGGATAGCAATGCACTGCAGGTCACGGCGGGTGCCGATAACAAGGATGTGGCAGTGGAGCTGTGTAATGCGGTAATGGCGCGGCTGGGTGAGACGTGGCAGGCCAGACAGGTAGACTGGGTAGGGCTAGCCCGCGACACCCTGACAGAACGACTTCCGCCACTCCGTGAAGAGATTAGTCGACTTGAGAGTGAAGCTGATAAGCTGACTGTGCCACACCAAGGCAGCAAGCCACCTGATGTCCTGGCAAGTCTCGAGGCCGAGCTGGCGACAATCCAAACACAACTCAGTACTACGGTGTTGTCTATGGGCACAGCCCAGGCCAGGGCAGACGCTCTAGAGGGAGCGACAGAGCGAGGGCCTGCGCGCTTAGCCAGAGAACGGGTGCCCAGAGCACCTAGTCCCCGAGTTACGACATTACAAGAGGCAATTCTCCAGAAGCAGATACAGCTCGATGAAGCACGCAGTCGGCGGACCAGTGAGCATCAGGACGTCAGAGCGATTGAGGCGCAGATCAAGGCCTTCCAAGAACGGCTGAAGCAGGTCGAAGAAGCGGGGGAGGAAGAGGTCAATCCCGAAGTATCGCTGCTGCTTCAGGGAATCACGGTAGAGGCAGAGGTCGAGGCCGTAGCTCTAGGCCGACAGTTGGAGTTGTTGCGCGGCCAGGCTGCTGAGATCCGCGGGCGGCTCCCCACAGTCCGGGTTGATGCGCGGGCTTTTGAGCAGATTGACGGCCAGCTTACCGGGGCGCAGCAGACGTACGCTGCGGTTCAGGATTACATTGATCGGCTGGAGGTCGAAGCGGAACAGCTCAACAGTGCGCCCTTGATGGAGGTGCTGGAGGCGGCGGTAGCTCAGCCCGTGCCGCGGGGGCTAGCAAGATTCGCCATGAGACTCGGCGTCGCAATATTCGCCGGCGGGGGCCTGGGCATAGTTATCATCTTCGTGCTGCACTATGTAGACTTTAGCTTTCAGGACGAAGAAGAGGCAGAACGAATGCTGGGCGTGCGCGTCCTGGCCGGTATCCCGCGCAGTGACATCGTGCCGTACAGTGCTGCCCCAGAGGCATCTTCTGAAGGAGAAAGCCCTGTGGAGCGGCGGCAAGAGTAGCGTCTGGAGGCCGCACCGTGCTTATTGAAACTGAAACATTGCTTGGCCCAGATCCTCCTGGGTCTGCGTACCTGGAGAGCTTCCGGGTTTTGCGGTCCTCAATTCTCGCCCTCAAAGAAAAAGAGCCTTTTCAGACTGTGCTGGTCAGCAGTCGCGAGCAGCGCGAAGGCAAGAGCACTGTCGCGATCAATCTCGGGACGGTGTTGGGCTTGGTAGAAAAGCCGACCATAGTCGTCGATGCTGATTTCTATGGCCAGGGAATTGGCGGAATGTTGGGCATTCCTGATGATGCAGTAGGGTTGACCGATTTGTGTCTGGGGCAAGTCCAACCGGAAGAGGCACTGATCCCGACACAGATTCCGTCCCTTCATATCCTCCCGGCCGGAACGCAAATGGAGAAAGGTCCAGAGTTAGCAGTCACTGGCTCAATGAAGCAGGTGCTGAGCCAGCTTAAAGATCGAGCGGAGTTCGTTCTCTACGACTGTAGCCCGGTCAGCGGATTTGGGACGGCTCGATCGCTGGCCGCGGCCATGGATATTGTGTTCTTAGTCTCTCTCGCAAGAAGCCAAGTGACTGACGTACAGCGGTGTCTTGATTCGCTGCGAGAGGTGGGTGCGAATATTGGCGGAGTCATCGTCAATGATGTGTTGCCGCACGATTCCGTAGTCTATCGCGCCTACCATCGCTACTACGGATAGGAATGGTGAGTGAGCACCGCCTGAGGGCCCGACGAGAATAGACTTTGGCAGCCAAGACACCTTTTTGACGCAATTTTGGCAAAGTCTCTTGACATAATGCCCCCCAATCGCTATAATTATGTGATGTAAGCACAGCGAAACCGGAGGTCGGCTAATACAGCCAGCTTGGCATACAACGAGGGGGGATATTGGACACAGTTCAAACAAGGGCTCATAGCACTATCTCGCAGCACAATTCAAACTCTGCCAAGTTCACCGCAGCGCTACTGCGAAGGTAGCGAAGGGTGCAGGGTGAGGTGCCGTTCACCAGTACAATCAGCAAGAGCCCTGGCCCGAGCAAAGGTGGTGCCGTTTGTTGTTGCGGGGCAACAGCCCGTCACAAGACGGGAATTGGCACACGAATAGTCTCATTGGCATGTTCGAGCCCGCGGTGTGACACCTCCAATGGAATGACGCACAAGGCCTAACGCTGGCCCAGCAGCCCCCCGGCGGCCGTTCTCTGGGGTGCGCAGCGGACCAATGGACAATGAGAGGTGGCACGCATGAAAGCGGGCGTAGTTTCTGGTCCGTTCTGCAGTTGCCCCGTTGCCACAGTGCAGCAGGGGTTGGTATTGTACTACTCCTCACTGTCGGGCTGGATCTTGGTGCTATTCTCCAGGCGCAGCCTTTCTCGCCCGCAGCAAGCAGTCCTGCCAACCAGCGTAGATGTGTCCGTTGCCGACCTCAGTCCGTCGAAGCCGACTGCACTAGCAATTACCCAGTGCTTCGCAACGTTCCCCCCAACCAAGAAGTTTTTCTGCGCCACCGTTATGAATCTGCTGCCCTTTCTTCCTGCCAGTGCCTGGGGCATTACTACGGCGATCATTCGCACAAGGCGCCAGATATGATTATGCCTATCTGCCCGATAAATGCCAAGAATGGAATATTTGGCCAGCATGGTAGGAATGCAATCCGCCTATCCATAGCATTGGCGGTTATCAGCTACGGCTGGGTGTTGGGGGAACTCCGGGCGATTGGTCGCCAGCTTGCCGAGGACCCCAATCTGCACACATATGCCGGGCTTCCCAGGGCTCAGGAGAGAGTCGCAAATGCCGCTCCCCTGATAACAGACAGCCGGTGGTGGCGGCCCACGCCTAGGGGCAGCTACGAACCAGTAGAATTCGGAGGGACAATTATTAACGATCGAGACATAACACGGCATAACCTGCAGACCGTGGCGCGGGCATATGACAGACACGGGTGTTTGGTCGCTAAGGCAGTTGCGCGGTGTAATCCCTCAAGACTGGACCGTGGCCAGGGGGAAATGCCGGGGCACGTTCGTGGCTCGATCTGAGGTGCTATGGTGCCAAATGGACATTGTAGGTGAGCGGCAGGAAGACGGCATGCTTGACTTTGGCGCGCAGCAGCCTGACGATAGTAAGGAGTGGACGCAGAGGTAGATGAGCCAGATGCGATGGGCACTAAACGGGGTAATGCTCGCCTGAGGTATACCTATGGTTATCCGAAGTGACACCAGACGGTGCGTCTGCGCACGGGCCGGGGCGTTTACCGCGGCACGGTGGGATGTCGTGGCTGTGGTGGGATTGCTGCTCGGAGGCGTGGCTCTGGTGAATAGTCTCGGTTTTCCCTTGACGCGGGACGAAATATGGCATTGGCCGGCGGCGCTGCTGAGGCCCCCCTGCCGGCGACACTGTATCCACAAGTGGCACTCTAAGTTGTGAGGTAAGCTGCAGAATGCAGGCAACCCAGACTAAACGTCTCGTCGCCGTTGACGCCCTCAGGGGCATTGCTATAGTAGCGGTCGTGCTGTACCACCGTCTGGCCAGGGGAGATGGGTCAGATCAAGCGGTGACGGATACGGCGGACGTTCCCGGCATAGTCGAAGGAGTGCTCGCAACATTCAACATCCACTTACTCATGTTCGTTTCGGGATTCCTCTATGGGTACAGCAAATCTCCAGACCGCCGACCTGGCCGAACCCGTGGGTACTTGTCGTTCGTCGGCAATAGGGCGCTGCGGCTCATGGTTCCGTGTGTAGTTGTCGGTGTGCTGGATTGGCTCGTGCGCCAGACCGATGGGGGACCTGGTCAACCAGACAGAAATCCCTCTGTACTACGTGGCCTTCTTCTCGTACAAGCGGTTCTGGTTCCTGCAAGCCCTGTTCGTGATGTTTGTCATCGCGCCGATGTTCCCGCGATCTCCGCGGCAGATGGCCGTAGTCGTGGGTGGAATCTACACCCTATCAGTGCTCATCCAGCCGTCAACGGAGTTCTTCAGCATCCACAATGTAGTGCGCATGGCTCCCCACTTCGCATTGGGCTACAACTGCGGTCTACTGGGCGACAAACTGTGCAACTGGAGGGCGAGTCTGGGGACACAGGTCCTGGTGGGCATGGCGGCCATCGGGTTGACGTATTTCTGGTTTCAAATGCACTCGGAGCAGCTCTTTGACAGCCCCCAATGGTTGCGGGTGACAGTGTATCGCCTCACACCCACCATCAATATTGCTTTTCTTTGGATCGTGGTTACGCGCTACATGGGAACCGGGCGCAGCACGATGTGGCGGGGCTGGACGGCGGCGGGCAAGGAGTCAATGGCTATATACTTGTACCATGTCGCTGCGATGATGCCGCTGAGGGTTGTCCTGCCACACATCTCAAGTGCTGCTGCCCAGATTGGGTCCGTGGTCGTCGCAACAATCATTGGCGTGATTGGTCCGATGTGCCTGTCGCGCTTTGTGTTGTCACCAGTACCGGTACTGAACGCAGCTCTACTTGGAGCACCACTGAAACGGGGGAAGTCGTGAATGCCTTCGAGTCCGGAGTGGACCCGGGAAAGGCATTAAGGCCTGGAGCCCATAGCGTAGGCGGCTACCTGGGGCAAAGAGATAGGAAGGAGAGCTTACCACATCGAACTGAAACACTACGTTGAAAGCCACGAACCGGCCTCTGAAGTTGTTGGCCTCCGTTATGTGAGGTTAACAGTCCTGTGTGCCGTAGCCTTACCCACATTCCAGTCCTTTGGGTGGTGGGAACGGCACGCGATCCCAGCTTACCTATTTGTGGGAATACTAGCCTGGAGCGAGCCGATCAAAAGGAAGTGGATCCCAATTGCCTGGTTATCAATGTTGGCCGTACTGGCAATTGCCCACTTAGTGCACGTTGTTGTATATCTTGGTTGAACCGACCAACAGGATAACATATTGGAAACCGACGGTCTGAATGTGTGTTGAGGAGTCAACGGGCATGCGGCTACTCTTAGCCCACAAGTATTTTTATCGCGGTGGGGGGACGGCGACGTACCTGTTCGCGCTGATTGAGGAGTTGGAGAAGCGCGGGCATCAGTGCGTGCCGTTTACCGTCGCCTATGACCAGACCGAGGTGAACAGCTACCAAGAGTACTTTGTCTCGCCGCCGCTGGGGGCCGATCAGACTCACCTCAATGGCATGAGGTTATCACCCTGGGCGATGCTCAAGTTGCTGGGGCGGGCGACGTATTCCTTGGAAGCCCGAAGTAAGGCCTTGAAGCTAATAGATGCGGTGAAACCTGATATCGCCTACCTGCACAACATTTATAACTACATGTCGCCCAGTCTCATCCATGCCTGCGCCAAGCGGCGAATTCCCGTTGTCATGCGGGTGCCGGATTTCAACCTAATGTGCGCCGAGTTGCACTTCCTGTGTGACGGCCGGGTATGCACCGAGTGTCTGGAACACGGGTACAAACGGGCTTTGCGTTACCGGTGTCTAAAGGGCTCTCTTGCAGCTACAGTGGCACGGGTGACCTCGATGTACGTGCACAAGTGGCTTCACATATATGATAAGGTGGATCTGTTCATCACCCCGTCATCGTGCCAGCGGGAAATGATGATTACGGCAGGCTACGGTTCAGATAAGATTGTGCACCTGCCCAGCTTTTATCCAAGACGCGTCGAACCCACCAGGGAGCCCGCCGAGGATGACTACATACTCTATGTCGGTCGTCTGGCGCCAGAGAAGGGCGTTGATACTCTCATCAGAGCTATGACTATGGTCGGTGACGACGTGAGACTCATCATCGCCGGGGCCGATGTGGATGGCACGCGGGCCAGCCTGGAGCAACTAGTCGAAGACATGAATTTGGATAACGTACAGTTTGTGGGCTTTCAGGAGCGCCCAGCGCTCGATGAGTTGATTAGGCGATGCTTATTTACAGTAATGCCCTCGCGATGTTATGACAACTGCCCGATGGGTACGCTAGAGAGTTTCGCCCACAACAAGCCGGTTGTCGGCAGCAATATTGGGGGGATACCCGAGCAGATTGCTGACGGCTGTGGACTTCTTTTTGAACCAGACGATCCGCAACACCTGGCTAAGCAGATGCAGCTACTGCTGAGTAGCGCGGAATTGCGGAGACAGATGGGGCGCGCCGCCGGAGATCGCGCGGCGAAGCACTACGCACCGAAAGTGCACTGCGACCGGCTACTGAATCTGTTCCGGGAGCTAATTGAGGTCTCCCATGGCTAAGCCGAAGAACAGAGATGGGACGCTATATGTAGTCATCGGGTGTGACTGCGACCCGGACCGGCCGCAATATGGAGGGGTGCGGTATGATAGTCATGAGCCACTGAAGTGGCGTGGGGTCCGCGAGGGCGTTGACAGGGCTCGGGAGATCACAGAGCAGATAGAAGACGACTGCGGCAATCACGCGAAGATAACCTGGTGCGTGCGCTCGGACTTGCAGATGCAGCAGATATACGGGGATTGTGCCTGGCCCTATGCTGAATTCGCTGGCCTGTGGGAGAGCCTGGTCGAACGAGGCGACGAAATCGCCTGGCATCCCCACCTGTGGCGATGGGGTGAGCAGCACGGGTGCTGGTATCAGGAGATTGAGGATGCGAGCTGGATGCGCGATTGCTTATGTCAAGGGTACGAAGCATTGTCCACCCACATGGGGCGAGCACCGACCACCAGTCGGATGGGATGGGAGTTTCATAATGACGTAACAATGCAGCAGGTCAGCGAGCTGGGAATCAAAGTGGACTTTTCCGCAATCCCCGGACGCTTCACACCGGGCCAGCGTGATAAATGGGGTAGCAGATTCAACTGCTACGTTGATTGGCGAAGTACGCCTGAGCGCAGCTATACTCCCTCGGCATCCGATTACAGAAGAGAGCCTAGAGCGGGGGAAACCGCCCTGAGTGTAACGGAAGTGCCCATGTCAACCTTCCGATCTAAGCTCTTGGGCATAGGAGCTCATCTGCGCCGGGTAGCTAAAGCTAAGGGCCGGGATAGGGTAAAGCAATTGTTTACTGTCAGCAACGGGAAGACCGCTGCACTCAAGGCGTATATCACGATCCATCCGTACATATTCTCGCGATTAGTCATGGCGAAGATAGGTGAAGCGAAAAAGACTGGCCGTGCGGTGCTGGTAACTGCCTTTCACGCTGACGAGATACTCGGAGGCCGAGATCACGCGAGATCCCTGTACGACACACGGCACCTGTGGACGAATCTAGAGCGTTTGCGAATACAGGCTCTGCGTGGTGGTGTGACCTTGAGGTTCGCAACGGCGAGCGCAGCGACACGATTTACGATCGGGCCAGAAAGGACGCGGGAAGCTCAACTTGCGGATCTGTAGGCTCCTGCAGAGGGATTTGTGACGATGGAAAGTGTTTCGGAGTCGTGCGAAAGCCTGACGGGGAATCCGGTGGCTGGAACCGGGCAGGACAAGCTCGTGGCAGAGAAGGAGCAACTGGAAAGCCGCCAGCGTGAGCTGAACGTCAAGATAGGAAGAGCGAAGAGGCTTGGCCAAGACACGTCGGACCTGATTGAGCAGAACCGAGAGGTCTCAAAACATATAGAACGGATAGAGGCAAAGTTGGCCGAGGAGGAAAGTGACCGGACAACTTCTACTGAGGATACTCTGGTGACCAACGTTCTCACAACCACTGAGGCGTTCCGGGACCTGCAAGATGAGTGGACTGAGCTGATGGCGAAATCCAATGTATATTCCCCATTTATGATGTGGGAGTGGCTATACCCGTGGTGGAAGTACTTTGGACACAATAAGCGCCTACGGTTAATCACCGTCCGCGATGAGGAGACTCGCTTGGTCGGGTTGGCGCCGATGATGCTCGGGTTTACGGAGGACGGCCGATGTGACCCGGGGATATTGGCCTTTGTCGGGTCTGGAGAGGAGGGCCCGCGAGGCCAGTACTTTAGCTTTATTGTCGGGCCCCGACCTCGGGAACGGATCCTACGTGCTATAGTTGAGTGTTTGCGAGAACTACGTGCCGAGTGGAAAATAGTCAGACTGTGGCGCGTGCGGCAAGATGATCTATATCACACCTTGTTGGACATACTGAGCCAGTACGACGATCTGAGCGTGATAATCGAACGCAAGGGCGCTGGTGTCCATGGTTCGTTACCAGCAACCATGGAGGATTTCATTGCGTCGGTCCCGTGTAGTACCAAGCGCAGCTATTTACGGAACCAGGAGAACAAGCTCAAAAGGAAGTATACGAGCCTGCGCCACGACGTATGTAGGTCGGTACAGGAACTTCCGCAGTTTACTAGTACCATTCACGAGCTTAATATCCGCAGGCATCAGACAAAGACGGGGAACAGTGCTTGGACATCCGTAGGGATGCAAGAATGCTACGAGGAGACAGCCAAGTTGCTATTCGAAAATGGCTGCTTTCGCGCAGAATTGTTGCGGGTGGACGGCAAGGCCGTGGCTGGGCGAACGGGCATAGTTAGGAATGGAACATACTTCGCCTATGAATCTGGATTCGGACCGGAATTCGCTGAGGACCGCGTTGGGGTTGTGCTTCTTGGATTGCTTATCGAGGATTGTATACAAAAAGGCCTAACGCACTTTGACTGGCTGGGTGCCCACGATTATATGCATGAGTATTTCGCCGACGAACAAACAGTACTTGAGCTAACGGTCTTCCACAACAACAGTTCCAGCTTGAGATACGTAGGCTCTCATTTGTGGTCACGAGGGGTCAAGGCACAGATTAGGAAAGTCCTGCCTTGGCCAACCGTTAAGAGGCTACTGCGCAAGGTCAGAAAAAGATGATTGAGGCGCTTACAGATGTTTGACACGGCCAATTCCCAAGACATAACCACGTTCATTGTAACCGTTGATACCGAAGCGGACAATGAATGGGAACGACAGGGCTCGCCGGCGTATCATAACATTCGGGCTTTGCCCGCCTTTCAAGACCTCTGTGACCGTTACGGTGTGCGACCTACGTACTTGGTGACTTACGATGTAGCCGCTGATAGGGATAGCTTAGCCGTGCTGAGGGAACTCTACCAAGACGGCAACTGCGAGATTGGTGCCCACATGCATGCCTGGAGGACGCCGCCGTTTTATTCGCCGCTTGACGATGGCAACCGATGCCATGCCTATTTGTACGAGTATCCCCGCGACGTTCAGGCCAATAAGGTCACGACCTTGACTGACCATCTCGAGCGGTTGTTTCAGACGAAGATAACTTCGCACCGGGGGGGGCGGTGGGGAATAGACGCTTATGGGATGAGCCTATTAGAGGCGAACGAATATGAGGTAGACACCTCAGTGACCCCGTTTCGCTCGTGGACGCACAAGAAGGGGGATCCCGCGGGCAAAGGGGGGCCTGATTTCCTGAGGGCTCCTTGCCGCCCTTATTTCCCTGCGAGCCACGATGTTCAGCGGGTGGGTACGGCAGGAATACTGGAAGTACCGGTGTCAGTGCGCGTCTTGGGCCTCACCCTCAAAACGGATTGGAGCAGGGGGCTTGCTGGACTGTTCAGTGGGGTCGGATTCACAAAGCGAAAAGTGCGCAATATTCTGCGAAAGCTGAGCATAGCCGAACTAGTTGGCTTGAACCCAGCGGTGAATCCAAGTCGACATATGATTCTTCTGTGTGGCCGATTGATCCGTGAGCAGGAACCGGTCTTGAACATGGCTTTTCACTCGAGCGAACTGATAGCTGGCGGCAGTCCGGAGGTGGCGGACAGCAACGACCAGGAACGACTGTGGAGGGCGTTGGATCAAGTATTTGCCTGTATCTCCGAGTATCCCCATGTGCAGAAGCACACGCTGACAGAATATGCTAGGCAATATGAGGAGTCGAAGACAGGCTAACTCTAGAGTTTGCACGACAGCCGGAGAAAGCAGATGTCGAGAGCCGAACGGGCCGTAAAAGATGCTGCGAAGCTTTATGGGGCACAGCTAGGGGCGGGAGCCTTTGCTGTGATCTTTAGGGCCTGGTTGATTCGCAATCTCCCCAGCGCCGAACTGTCGTTGTGGCCTGTTTGTATCAGCTTAGCTGCGCTTGTGCAGGCCTTTGCCGGTTTCGGAATCAGCGACCTATTTGTACGATTGGTTCCGTCACTGTTAAAGGATAACAAGTGCGAGGAGGCAGCGGCTCTACTGCGGACCGGGCTGGCAATGAATATGGTCGCCACACTGTTGCTAACGGGCCTGCTGGTCATCGCTGCTGAGGAAGTCACCAGCCTGTTGCTGGATAACGAAGTAGACCCCCATCTGGTTCGTATGTTGGGAGCAGCGGTCCTATTTACCGCAATGTATAAGCATCTGGAGCGGGCCTTGTTTGCCGTGCAAGAATTCGGCAAGGCAGCTGCTATCCGTTTGCTGTCCCAAGTATGTCGCCCTTCCCTTGCGGTTGTCCTTTATGTCTTGATAGGTATAGAGGGTGCGATCATAGCCCTGTCTGCGGTGGCATTTGTCGCCACTGCGGCATCGATAATATGTCTATGGCCGTACATGCTTGTATGGGGATATCCACACCGTCCGAGGCACGTAGTTGCTCGAGCTTTGCCCTTCTACGGGGCCTCATTGGCCAATCTGGGCACAGGCTCTCTTGACTATCTGATTGTAGGCGCTCTTACCACGCCGACAGGGCTCGCCGCGTACTACACAGCACGCACCCTTGCTGATTACCTGCGACTGCTCAATACAAGCGTAATGGAGGCCATAACGCCCAAGTTAGCTGAATACCGGGACGCAGCAAAGATGACAATCGAGGGTGGCTTCATTCGATGTTCGCGATACTTGTTTCTGGGATTGCTGCCCTTACACGTGGGCCTCGCGGTTACTGCTGGGCCAATCGTTGCTCTTTACGTGGGAGACCGATACCCTGCGGCCGGCGCTATTCTGAGCCTAATATGCCTCGCCTTATTTGTGGAATCACTAGCGGGTCTATACCGAGCTCATGTCAAGGTATTCGCAAACCGATGGCATTTGACTGCCCTTGATGGTACCAGCGGCGTAATTGGCCTGGGCCTAAGTGCAGTTTTTGTGCTCTGGCTGGGGGCGGTAGGTGTGCCCTTGGCTCAGACTATTGCATACGTAGCCCAAGGGACGTTGGCAATTATGCTTCTAAGGCGAGTGTTGACCGTAAGACATGACGCGCAGGCAATCAGAGTGGCCGGACTGGGAAGTGGGCTAGTCGCTGGCGTTGGAGTGGTATGCATTGTGGCCATTCCCAACGCATGGTCCATACCGGCCGCGATCGTGTTAGGGACCGGCGTCTATTTCGCGGCATTGGTGGGTAAGCTTAGACAGGAGGACACTGACTTGCTGTTGCGCTTAGTGCCGTTTCGCTGCGTCAAGGGCATTGCGGCTCTGCTCTGTCACCCGGCTGTCGGCTCGTCTTGAGTGCGAGCGATTGGGGTGCATCAATACATGGCAATCAATCATAGTCTACTATCCAGAGCCAGACTTTCGGGATATTCTCTCGCCCCCTTGGTGCTGGTTGCGATTGGCGGCTGCTTCGCCCTAGCGACAGGCTTCTTATTGGTCGGGCGAGATGCGACCGCTGCAGTCATCCTCCCCTTGGCAATCGCCACACTGCTACTGGCCCTTTGGTCGCCGTATTGGGCTTTGGTGCTGACCGTGGGCCAGTTTGCGTTTCTTCCTTGCGAAGGCGAGCTATTTGGGTATTTCGTTCCCAACGCGCTTCAGCTTCTGGCACCCTTGGTGCTAGGAGCAGCGCTCTTGCGGGCGCTAAGACACGCCGATCATGAACGTTTAGCCCCTCGGTTGGCAGACTTCCTTGTAGGAGGCTTTGGAGCGTGGGGACTGGCTGGCATGTTCCTGGGCGGGCAAGTTCACTGGAAATGGTATGGAAACAGAATGCTATTTCCTATGATGCTGTATTTCGCTGTACGCCTGCTGCCGCTTAACCGAAAGCAGGTGCGCACATTAGTTTTTGTTCTATTGGCTGCCATAGCCGTGCAATCCGTATTGATGGTTAGGGAAAGCATGGCTGGCAGCAGCCCGCTGTATCAGGTGCGGCCAGGCCTTGCCCAGGGAATAAAGGCGGCGGCGGGGCCTTTTCCTTTCAATTGGAATGCAAGCACATACCTATGCTTGTGGCCTTCTCTCTTCATATATGCTATCGCCACAAGCCGTGATTGGCGAAAGAAGCTAACATGGGGCGCTGCCCTACTGGCCGTATTGGCTGCCTCCAGTCGCACCATGGAACGCGCCGGAATAGCTGCGGGCCTGATTGGAATCGCGGTGTGTCTGCTTTCTCCTAAACTGCGACGGACTGCACTAGTTGCAATAGGCGTCTTAGCGGCCATCTATGTCCCGTGGTCAATGGGGCAGGCGGGAGGTGCGCTTCTTGCTCGCTTCCAACAAACCGATCAATCGCGGTATGCCTATCGGACAGCCGGTATCAACCTCCTCACATCTTCCCGTTGGAATCCCATATATGGCATTGGCTGGGGAGGCTTCCGTGATACGGGGGGTGAATCTGGCACCGAAGAAGAGGTTTTCATATGGGGGACGAGGGCGACTACCATCCGGGAAGCAGCGGCAGGCGCCGCTCTGCACAATGTGTGGCTTGCCATACCCGTGGAGTTTGGCGGGGTGGGGGTGCTATTCCTCATGGGAATACTGGGCGGGCTGGGCGTGGGCTTATTCCGTATCTGGCGCCATAGAGCGACTGGAGCAGTAGACGATGGCTTAGTAGTGTCCATGCTGGCAAGTCTTTTCGCGCTCGGTGCAATGGGATACTACCACAATATCTACATGATGGCCGAGTCTATGTCCATGTTGTGGCTGTTCTATGGCTTATTAACTGGTCACCCTCGCGCCTTTTTGGAAGCGAAACCTGGACAAGCAGCCTCTGAACCGAATGGCTTGGGCAGTACTGCCGGGTTCCGTGGTCAAGGGGTGTAAGTAGTGGCTTTGCTTCGAGCATGGCAATCAACTGTCTAGTTCAGGGATATCGAGATGCCAAGCACGTTTCGCCAGTCAGGCACCAAACCATCTGTCTGTTTCGTAGTCACCAGCCCGGCGATAGTAAGTCTATTGACCTCGGAGGGCCCAGCAGCCATGGGTGGGGCCGAGCTGCAGTTGTGCCTGTTCGGGCGGGCTCTCAAGGAAAAGGGGTGGGATGTGTCGTTCCTGGTCGGCGATTATGGACAGGGCAGACGCATAGTGACACCGGAGGGAATCCGGCTATTGCGAGCCTATTCGCAGTCGCGCAGCCGGTCCACTTGTAAGATACTGTTGCGGTCACTGCGAGAGTTCTGGCGTTCGTTAGCGGAGATTGATGCTGATATCTATGTATCTCGGGGTTTGACTGGCCAGGCCGGAGTAATCGCCGCCTTTGCCAAGCTGTACCACCGTCGGTATATATTCTGGTTTGGAAAGAATGCCGATGCAAAGTACGGCACACCTAGCCTCTCACCATTACCGTTTGTGGAGCGTCTGCCTGCCTGGTATGGTATCCATTCTGCGCACGCAATAATAGTACAGAGCAACGAACAGGAGGCACTTTTGCAGAGACATGTCGGGCGAAGCGGGGTTGTCGTGCCCAATGTGTCGCCATGGAACGGCACTGCCCCCGGCAGTCAGCCGGGAGAATATGCGCTCTGGATAGGCTCGATTCAACCCAAGAAGAGACCTCATATGGTGCTCGATGTAGCTGCCCAAGCACCCAAGGTGCGGTTTGTCATGGCCGGCGGTAAAAGGTCAGCTTACTCAAGCCTGTATGAGGCGGTTCAAGCGCGGGCCCGCCAGATGCCTAACGTGGACTTTCGGGGCTTCGTGCCCTATGAGCATACCAGGGAGCTGTTCCGCCGGGCGAGTGTTCTCGTCAGCACCTCCAAAGCCGAAGAAGAAGGTTTTCCCAACGTGTTCCTGCAAGCCTGGAGCACGGGCACCCCAGTTGTGGCCACCTGCGATCCGGATGAGATTATCTGCAGACATGGCTTGGGTCACCATTGCGAGGATACAACTCAAATCGCTGCACGCATACAGGAGATAGTAGGAAGCTGCGAAGCACAGCAGCAAATGGGGCGCCGGGCTTATAGGTATGTTTCAAAACACCATTCGCTGGCCCGGATCGCTACTGAACTGAATGACTTTCTGCAGGAAGTCATTAATGGCGAGAATACTGGACATCGGGATGAAAAGAATCCACGGAAATAGAAGTTCAAGGCCGAGCCTATGTATCATCCATACTGGTCCAGCGGTGCCTCAGATGCTGCTTGGTACGGGGCCTCAGCACATTGGCGGGGCTGAACTGCAGCTTGCCGAGATAGCCCGCCGACTATGCCGCTGCGGCTGGCCCGTGACCTTTGCCGTGCGCGGTAACAATAACGCGGCTACCACGGTGACACCCGAGGGAATTGGCCTTACAAGCGTCTGGGTGGGCGGGAGCGGACTCCCTATCATCCGGTTCTTTACGCGCACCTTGCCCTCCAACTGGTGGGCCATTTCCAAAACCAACGCTGATGTGTATTTGCAAAGAGGCATCGGGTGGCAGACCGGCTTACTGGCTTGGGCGTGCCGGCGCTCCGGCAAGCGCTTTGTGCTGTGGCTTGCCTCGCTTGCTGACGTCTTCGCTGGCACAAACGAGCACCTCCTGCTGAGACTCCACGAAAGGTGGCTGGCTCGCTACGGTCTCAAGCATGCCGATGTCATTGTGGCCCAGACTCGTGAACAGCAAGGGTTGCTTCAGGAGCGTCACGGGCGGGATTCGGTGCTCGTCCGCAACATTTGGCCAGTAGATAACACTGATCATACGCCGCCGGCGGATCCACCGGAGGTATTCTGGGCAGCCACCATGCGGGAATTGAAGCGGCCGCACCTCGTTCTGGATATAGCCGAGGCGCTGCCCGATATTCGGTTTGTGATGGCCGGGGGGCCGGCTGAGGGGGGCGCGGCGCTATACGACCAGGTCAAAGCCCGAGCGGAGAATATGGCGAACGTCACTTTCCTGGGTTTTGTGCCCTTTCGGGAAATAAACAAGTATTATGCCCGGGCCTCGGCATATCTTTGCACCTCGATGATCGAGGGCTTTCCTAATACATTTCTTCAGGCCTGGAGTCATGGTCGTCCAGTGGTTTCAACTTTTGATCCTGATGAACTGATTTGTGAACATGACCTTGGTTTCCACTGCCATGATTCTGACGACTTGGTGGAAGCCGTACGGATGGCTTGTGAGAACAGTTCGGACTATGCGCAAAGAGTGCGCGACTATTTGCGCCAGCACCACTCACCTGAGGTAATAATGCCTCAGATCGAGAGGGTTCTGTTAGGAGAATGAATCTGTCTATACGCGTGGCTCGGGTCGGTAACGAACCAGCTTCGCGGGGGAGAAGAGGAGGTGCTCCTGGTGCCCCACGAGCGGATGTTCTCGATTATCCTCGCCGGAGGGCGAGGAACCCGGATGCGGTCGGATTCCACGCACAAGCTCTGCTTTGAGGTGGGCGGTGTCCCGGTTATATTGCGGGCGCTGCAGACTTATGAGAAGTGCGGGATAGATCACCACATAATCGTCATCGGTGAACTGGGTGAGCAGGTAGTTGCCACGGTGGGCGACCACTTCCCCAACGTGAGCTTTGCTTACCAGCCAACGCCCTTAGGTACTGGCAACGCCGCCAAGTGCGGGGTCCGCAGTCTGCAAGCAGCCGGCTATGATGGCCTGGTACTTGTGGTGGCGGGAGACCGGTTGCTTGCTCCGCGTGCGGTGAACAAGTTGGTAGAAACGTGGCGCGAGTCCGGAAGCGACGGGGCATTCCTTGTTGGTCACAAGGAAGGCAATTCCTTTTCTGGGAGAGTCGTATGCGACGACTCGGGTCGGGTTGCCGCCATTGTTGAGACCAGCGAGATTGCGCTTTCGGAGGTCGTCAGCGCTCTGCGGAGGCACATAGACGGAAACGGACAACACCTGGCCTGCACTCCACTTCTGGAAGAGATTCACGCACATTTTCCGAACCCGGACAAGGCCGCTACGGCTTGCGGCGAACTGTATTCCGCCTTGGCAAGCCAAGATAGTATCGCCAGTGCGGACTTGGGTGACCTCATTGAACCTCTTCGCGAGATGACCAGTTTGCAACTGTGGCTGAGCAACGGGCCAACGCTCCTGCCCGCCCACGAGGCGGAGGGAATGGCTTCTGAGGTGAACCTCTCAGCCTATCTGTTCCGTGCCCCAGTATTGTTCGAAGGGCTTCGCGGTTTGACGACGGACAATGCACAGGACGAAGAGTTCCTGACCGACTGCGTAAACAGTCTCGCTGCAGCCCGCGACGATGACGGACACCCCAGGTACAGAATAATCACTGTGCCGGTAGATGAGCCCGACGATGCCCTGGCGTACAACACTCCCGGGGAACTGGCGGCAGTCGAGCGAAGGCTGCGCGCGGAACAAAGCGAGGCCATTAAGATAGTTGAACGGCCCAAGTTCCTGCACGAGCGCAGCCTGCGGTCGGTAGCGCAATGGCACATACTGTTTGCGGCCGATGCCCCAGAGGTCAAGCAGTTCATGAACGATACGTACGGCCCTTCTAAAGAGCTACAAGACGAGAAGCGCCAGCAATATCTGCAGGCCCTGGAATGCTACAGCCGCCATCACGGTGTTGATGATCCGGTTTTCATTGTGCGATCACCTGGCCGCCTAAATCTGCTAGGGCGGCACGTCGACCACCGGGGGGGCCGGGGTAATGTCATCGCTATTGACGACGAAATCATAATGGTGGCTTCACCACGGGACGATGACGTAATCGAGCTTCGTAATAGTGACGAGAAGGCGTTTGGCGCCGCGGCTTTTTCTATCGGTCAGCA
>SDBS01002240.1_pt1 | contig 19442 bp, 13 predicted proteins | sample 2277091 | NCBI WGS metagenome assembly SDBS01 (sample SAMN10404972, study PRJNA504765) | marine sediment metagenome | isolation source: marine sediment core GS10_PC15, 163 cmbsf | place: Arctic Ocean: Southern Knipovich Ridge | collected 2010 | reverse complement strand
ACTATGCGGGGGGGGGTATTAGCTCTCCCCCTGCCAAGGGGGAGTACCCCGACTACGTCGGGGGGAGGGGGTTTTTAAAATAACTCTCAATTTCCCTCAAAACCACTTCTGTATTGTCAAAAACAATCTGATTCTCAAATCTTATCACTTTAATACCCTTTCTTTTCAGATAAGCACCTCTTTCCTGATCATATTTCATTCCTGCAGGATCAAAATGCGGCTCTCCATCCAATTCAACAGCCAGTTTCTCTTTTGGACAGTAAAAATCAAGGATAAAGCCACCAACACTGTATTGCCTGCGAAATCTCCTGCCATCCAGTTGTTTATTCTTTAAAAATCTCCAGAGGGTTGCTTCAGCGGGTGTTAGATTTGATCTGAGAGTCCGGCGGTATTGTTTTAATTCAGGCTTGTTATATAATTGCTTTTTCATCTTGAATTAATTAAGAACCCCTCTGTCCTTTCCCTCTGGTCAAGGACATCTCCCCTTGGCAGGGGAGAAGCTATTATGTTGTATAATTAAACAAATCAACTCTCCCCCTTTTTTAGAAGGAGTACCCCTGACTATGCGGGGGGGTCTTAGCTCTCCCCCTGTTTTAGGGGGAGTACCCCGACTATGTCGGGGGGAGGGGGTTCTTATCCTTCTTCTTAATCCCCGTCTTAATAGGAATCATAGCACCAATCTGTATGGTACGGTTGTAGGCAGTACGTTTAACAGATGAATTATAAACATTGACAAGGCCATGAGAATAGTTCAGCCTGATCTGAACCCCGGGATCACCATTAAAATGAAAGTTTAAACTGGCAACCAGACCAAAATCCAGGCGGTTAAAATTATCAGTAATGTCAATTACACTTCCAATGTCCCAATCTTCATAGCTGTTACTAAAGCTGTCTTCAGCCTTAAGTAATAAACTTGTTTGTATCCCAAGTCCAATTCCAATTTGAGGAACAGGGCGATATTGTACCACTAATGGCAGATCCATGTAGCTCAAATTCCTTGTTGATTTTGAACCAGTCCATATGGTATCTGGCAGAGCTTGGAAATAATCCTCAGGTCCAAAATTCCTGACTCCTTTGGGCGAATTGAATAATAAAGAAGTAGCGAGAACAAAGTGATCTGCAAATTTATAGTCTATATACAAACCAATGGCCAGCCCCCTGTTAAATTTCTCACTATCAATATGACTCATTGTTGTCATGTTTGCACCTACATTGAGCCCAAATTCCATTTTATCGCTATTTAATCTATCCCCGAATATCAACCCTATTAAGACCTGTGCCTGAACCACAGAAAATTGAAAAAATAAAAGAATGGCGAGAATGCTAGTTATCTTTTTCATAATTCTAAAAATAAATTATTGTCTTTAACTTATCTTAATATTTTCCTGACAAATGCTACAGTAAAGTATGACATCATAAACAAACCCAGAAAGCCTTCCACCCCTGAGAGTACCCTGATAAATCCTGAAGGATAATAGTCTCCATAACCGATGGTTAAAAAGGTAATGGCACTGTGATAAAAGGCAACCGCAAATGGCCCCAATTTATCAGGATTTCCAATGGAAGAATAGATACTGGAACCGGAAAAAAGCATGAGAACATAATATATCAATGAGAACAGGGTATAAGTCACAAGCATACTCAACAGAACCCGTAATGGTGCCGTGGCATATTTTCCCATCTTTTCAAAAACAAGCCATTGCAAAGCAAACCTGGGCCAAACCCAGATCCGGCTCAAAGGATTATTGCTTACAGCTTCCTGAATATCCGCCACTGCTTCACTTCTTTTGAATTCCACATAAGCCTTGTCTTCATCTTCATACTTACCGGTAAGCTTGAAATTTTCTTTAAGCAGGCGAAATTGCTCAGATTTCTGCCTAAGACTGGTATGCTCCTGATTCCTGATTAATGCTTCAACCCTGTTTCTCTTCCAGTCTATAAATATTCTGCCCAATAAACGCATACCGGTAAGATTCAGCACCTTAATATTCACATCGAAATCATAAGGCTGCAGGTCAATTATATCACGGGCAATAGTGTCAGAAAGATCTATATATTCACATTCAGAAACTCTAATATCCAGGTAATGATCGAGGTGACATGAGGTCAAAAACAATTTCCCAATCCGGGAATTATAAAAACTCAGGTTTCCTGCCCCGAGATCAGAATTATCAAAAATCAATTCTGAATGGTCATATTCTACCAGCTCAAAATTCTTTTCACCCTCTCCAAATCTGACCCTTTTCATACTAAACCTCCCCGAACTTATCTGACTGGCCTCAAAGCTCACATCCCCCTTGCCGAATATAGCCCTGTTGAAATTGATCCTTCCATCTCCAAACTCAACTGTTCTGAAATCCACCTTGCAATCTCCAAATTCCGTCCGCTCATACGAAATATCACCCTTCCCAAAGCTTGCAAAATGAAAATCCACCTTTCCACTTATAAATCGGGCAATCTTAAAACTTACCTGACCATCTCCAAACTGGGTGTTGATAAATGAAACTTCTCCCGAGTTAAACTCAGTATTCGCAAATGAAACCATCCCATTACCAAAATCAGCATATTGAAAATCTTTTTTCCCATCAAAAAATACTGAATTCTTGAACACTACATCACCATTTCCAAAATGAACATTCGAAAAATCAATATTTCCATCCCTGAAAAGAACATTGGAAAAATTGACCAGGCCATCCTTAAAAATTGCCGAATTAAAGTCTACAAGTCCATTGGCAAAATGACTGTATTCGAAGTTTACATCCCCTTTGCTGAATAGGGCAAAAGAAAAATCAAGTCCGGATTTTGTATCAAAGAAAGCATGATGGGCCGAAAACTCCGGAAGAGAAACCATTGCCTTCTCATCACGTTTATATTTTTCCCGATATATGCTTAAAGAAAAATTTGTGATATAGCAGTGGTCAAGAACAATGGGTTCATTTTTATCAATTTTCATGTAAATCTCTTCTGTATCCACGTGCCCAAACAACTCTACAGAACTTACACCTCCAAACTCATCCAGCAAAGACACAATAGCAGTTTTAGGATAAATCCTGCCTTCATCTGATGTAAATTTCAGATTTTTAATCTCAACCTTAAATTTTCGATAGTAGAAGTTCATGCTACCTTATGTATTATCATGTCATTCACAAATGTAAATCAAATAAATAATAAACTCAATTCTCAAATCCAGGCTTCCCGATCAAAGTACCTGACAAGCTCAGCAGTACCCTATCTGGAGATATCCTCCCTTGCACATATCTTGTTATAGGGACAATTCTTACAAATTTCCAGATTTTCAACCTGTTGAAAGGGTAAATCCGGATTGAACATATCCTCAACGACTTCTCTAAGCTCCTGCTCAAATTCCTCAGCCAGGCTTGAAAAATTGTCAAGAACTACTTTATCCATTTTTATTCCTGATGAGAATTTTTCTGAATGCATGTTACGAATATCATAAAGACCCGGGACCAGTGCAACTGATTTCTCCTTCATATCATATAACCAGCAATACATAAAGGTTTGGAATATTTCTCTCCTTCTGTTATGATTACCCCGATCAAAAAGATCATATAAAAATTTAAAGTCTTTTTTCGAAACACCTGTCTTATAATCAATTATCCTTACTTTTCCCTCTACCCTATCAAGCCTGTCAATAATCCCATTCATTCGTACACTGAATTGTTTGTTGCTTGTCGAACATTCAAGGAATCGTTCAGCATGAGTTTCCAGTTCAAGAATATGAAATGGAGCAATTTTTGAATCATGTTGTAGAATATACTCCAGGTAAGTGATCATAATCTCCCTGACAATAAGATTGCGACCCCTTAGTATGGGACTTGATTTTAGTTTGTTTCCCGTTTTCAGCCAAAGCTTATCAAAGGACTCATTCAGCAAGCTCCTTAGCCTGACTTTATCCTTCCTGATCTTATCTATTTCTTCCCGTGTGAGAACTTTTCCTGATTCAACAAAAGGCAAGTATAAAACATTCAAGGCATCATGAATTATACTTCCAAACAGTAAAGGATCAATTTCTTCAGATACTTTTTCAGCTTCATCAATCCCTGCTATATAGCGAAAATAAAACTTCAGGGAACAATCCATATAAGCATTCAAACCTGAAGGTGATAAATATCGTTCCCCCTCCGGTAAATAACTTTTTAATAGTTCCATCTCCACCTCAGTTTTATCCACCTTTATTGTCCTTACATCCCTTTGTTGAACAATTGAGGTCAAACTCTTTTCTGTCAATTCCATGCTACTCAGATATTTAAGCTGATGGATGAACCGGCTTTTTTCACCTTTTCTTAGATCTTCCGACTTATTGGAATAAATTAAAGTCAGGTTTTTAACTCTTTGTATCAAACGGTAGAAATAATATGCATATATGCTATCCTGATGCTCTGGCGTGGGAAGTCCGAATCCTTTTCGTAAATTATAGGGAATCATAGAGAATCCGGCACCTTTACCCGGGAACGAGCCCTCATTCATGGATAGAATGATCAGGTTCTCAAAATCCAGGGCCCTGGCCTCCAGAATCCCCATCACCTGAAGGCCTTTCAAGGGCTCACCTGAGAAAGGAATGGCCATGCTTTTTATAATCTTTTTTAAGAGTTTTCTGTAGGTGTCGGGTTGAATGGGAATTTCTTCCTGAGAAGTAAGATCCAGAAGTCTGCTTACAGCCAGATAAACATGGTAGATATATTCCTTTTGAAGAGAGAGCTCCATATCGGAATTATTTTCACTTTCAGGGATAAGCAAAATCAGTTTATGTAAAATATCTTTCAGGTAAACTGATAAATCAACGGCATTATTGGTTTTACGGAAGATTAAGCTGCTTAGATCATCTATTTTCAGAAATGTTCCGGAAGGGTAGATCTGATTCTGTGAAATCAATATCTTACGCAATTTCCTTATTTCACTCCCCCCGGTTACAAGAATATACTGGTGGCCTAAAATCCTTAATACATCCTTGTGATAGAACAATACTTCCTTGCCCGGCCCCCTGTCCTTCAAGCCTTGCTGCAAATCAATAAGACTCTCTACCAGACTGTAAACAGGTGTATCTCTCACCGGAAAACCCATAGTAATATTGATATCACCAAAGCTTTCAGGAATTGAGTACATTACCATAGAAAGAAGAAATTCATCCGGCAAAACAACTGCGGTGTTATTTTCCTCACATAGTCCCTCAGTTTGCCATTCCTTTAACTTCATGCCCATAATTTTTGTCTGGGCACTATCACCGGAAGTGGAAATTACTTCAATTATATTTTCAGGGTCAAAAAGATGGTGAGAATTACCTTCTCGTAAGTCAGGAAACAATCTTATATTCTCACGGAGGAAAAAACCAGCCTCATGCAGCTCATCCTTTATATAAGAATCATCATAGTCCCAGTAAAATCCGGCTTTTCCTGACTTATACAAATAAGAAAATAATTTTTTCTCACTTTTGGTAAGGGCATTAAAACCAACAAAATATATTTTGCGAAATCCAGGATAGCTGATACCTTCATCTGAAATAATTTCGTTAGCCTTTCTGTAGGCCATTCCCTCATATACTGCTCCTGATTGTTCCAGTTTAGCACGAAACTGCTCATAAATAGAAGAAAGAACCTGCCATACTTTTTTAAATTCATTCTTTTGATCAGACTCCTTTGAAATCAAAAAGTTATTCCAGAAAGACCGGATAAGAGCAATCTGCTCAGGATCCATGTAGTCGTAATCATCCTCTATGGATTTTAAAGATTCCAGATTCTTAAAAAGATCCTTAGCGTTGACCAGGTTTTTATCTATGTCCCCAAAATCATTCAAAAGAACTTCTCCGAAAAGAAAAAAATCATCAAAGTTTTCAGCATCCTTTACCAGGCTCCTGTACACCTCATAAAGCCTGAAGATCAGCTGAAGCGGATCTGCTGCCAGAAAACCAGAAAGTTTCATCATTAGCTCTGTAATGGTTAGAAACACAGGTGCCCAAACCGGCTTTGGGAAATGACTTGCAAGCTGTTTTGTAAAAAACAACTGTGCCCTCCTCCCCGGGAATACCAGGCAACAATCAGAGAGATTTTCTTTCTCCCTGCTGTAAATATCTGCCGCTACTTCTTCTAAAAATGTTTGCATCTTTTATTAATTCTTCCTGGTGCCCCTTGGTGTCTTCGTGACTTAGTGGCTATTAAATCTCTTTCCCTGCCATGAGTTCCTTTCCTCCAATCTTTTTTCAAACAGGTCTAAAATCTGATCTGTGCGTTTCAAACCCCATCGGGGACCGGAAATATATTTTGGAGGTGCCTCACCACTTATTCTTTCCACTACAAAACCGGGGTTTAACAATTCCAGAAAATCCACCATAAATTCTTTGTATTCCTCCCAGCTAAAGAGATGAAAACTATCCGGATCATCCTCATAATCTTTTGCCATTTTTGTTCCTTTTATTATCTGCAATTGATGAAACTTTACATTATTCAAGGGCAATTTCGACAAGATTTTTGCTTCTTCCAGCATTTCACTCCTTGATTCTCCAGGAAGGCCAAATATCAGGTGCCCACCGGTCTTTATTCCACGACCGGCGGTAGCTTCAATGGCCCAAACGCTTTTCTCAAAACTATGCTTCCTGTTGATGCGTTCAAGAGTTTCATTATAGCAGGACTCAATCCCATACTCAATGATAAGGTAAGTTTTTTCAGACAGCTCCTCAAAATAATCAAGTTTTTCTTCATCCACACAATCCGGTCTCGTACCAATCGCCAGGCCAACAATCCCCGGAACGGCCAGGGCCTCATTATAAATCCTTATCAAATGCTCCAGGGGAGCATAGGTATTTGAATAAGCCTGGAAATATGCAAGGTACTTATTTACTCTCCTGTACCTGACCTTATGAAACTCAATTCCTTCCATGATCTGCTGTGAAACAGATTTTTCGGGGATACAGTAAGACGGACTAAAAGCATTATTATTACAATAAGTACATCCACCCCCTGCAAGGGTTCCGTCACGGTTTGGACAAGTAAAACCGGCATCTACAGAAACCTTTTGAACCCTTTCTCCAAACAATTTCCTGAAATAATTGGAGTAAGTATTAAACCTGCGATCATGTCCCCAGGGGAATATCTGCTTGCTCTTACCAGTCATTTTTCCTTATTAATAATTCTGCTACATATTTCCATTTTATGTTCCGCGTTTCTTGCCACGCTATATGTCTACAGGTTAAACAAAAAAAATCAAGCCACAAAAGTATGGACATATTCTAGTATTTAATTTTCAAATTGCAAAACACACCTGCCTGTCCGGAAGGCAGGAATTTCAAATAAATCTCAATTTCCAATTTCCAAATCTCAAACCTAAATAACTTCCTTGTTTGGCTATTGAGATTTGTGATTTATTAGTCCATCTTACTCACTACTTTTTGTCTTGTCACTCACCTCTCACTACTCATCGCTTTTTCCCCTCATTTCTTCATTCATCCTTCATCGATCAACCTTCATCCTTCCACTACCCCCTAAACCTCCTAAACCTCCTAAACCTTCTAAACCCCCTAAACCTCCTCAACCTCCTCAACCTCCTCAACTCTTAAACTCTTTCCACTTCTCCCAAAACGGCATACCACAAGTATCCTTCCACCTCTTTATAACCCATTTCTATGAGGCACTTCTTATAGTACATTACCTGTTTCCTGTAACTTTCCTTTTTCAACTTTCCAAACTTATAATCCACAACAACAGCTTTACCATTTTCTATCATTACCCTGTCGGGGCGGCGCAACTCCCCTGAACCCAAAAGTATCTCCGCCTCAGCCTTCACCTCCCTGCTGCCGTCAAACCAATCCCTTACCCTGGAATGGGCTGTCATTTCCTCAATTATAAGTTGATATTCTTTCAGTCCCGAAGCATCAATCATTCCGGTTCTACGAACAATTTCAAGAGCAGAAACTATATCTTCCCTGGTTTTTATGTATTCAAATATCTGGTGCAGTATCTTGCCACGATTCACCTTTTCCCTATGGTCATCACTAAAAAACTCCTCTCCTTGGTATTTTAGCCGTAACCTTGGTATTCCTGGCCAGCTGTGATAGGCATTTAATGATATATAAGCCTCGCTCAGGATGTCTGTTTTTTCACATTCGTCTATTTTACCTATAGTCCATTGGGTTTTTGCTTCATTCCAATGCTTATCAAATTGAACCAGGGGGAAATCTTCAAATGAGGATTTCACATCAGCCTTCAGCATACTTTTTTTGATCAAACCGGCAATTGTTTTTACCTGGGTATCTTCAGGCCCATAAAGCCACAATCCGTCTTCAGCCCTGGTGAGGGCAACATATATAAGATTGATATTATCAATAAAGGCATCCAGTTTTTCACGGTAATAATCAGCCGCAAAAATTGACTCCTTCAGGGAAGGGGAATATTTTACCGGGAGAAGCGGAATTTTTTGAAAAGGTGCAACTGATGGTTTGCACCAAAGAACCGGATATACTTTTGTGTGATCAATATACCAGCCCGCATAGGGTATAAACAGGTAACTAAACTGCAAGCCTTTAGACTTGTGAACAGTCAGTACCCTAAGGGCATTGGAATCGTCTCCCAGCTTCAGGGACTTGCTGTGCCCTTCCTCCTCCCACCAGTTCAAAAATGTGCTGATATCTCCCGGTGCTTCCCTGGAAAAGTCAAGAACGATATCCATAAAAGCATGAATGTAAGGCAGATCTCTCCCCGTTTTACCAATTTCAAACAGTCGCACAATCCCCTCAGTCATTTCGGGCAGCGAAAGTATTTTCAACTTTTCCACTTCCTCTTCAATGCTACTATTGGTAATCAAAAAGGAAATACCGTATGCTAAATCGGTGATAAAGCAAGACTGGTCTCTTAGCCTGGTATTTAAAGTTTGAAACTCGAAATATAGTTCTGCAAGATTGATCTTATCCTCCGGATTAACCAGGTATTTTAAAAAATTGAGTAAAAACCTCACTACCGGCGAGCTTTGTAGAAAAAGGGTGTCATTTGAAATTAATGCGAAATTTGCAAAACCTGATTCTCTATGATTCTCCTGAAAACTCATAAGAGCTTCCACAGCCCGCCTGCTATCCTTTCTATCACGAACCAATATTGCAATCTGACCTGGTTTCACTCCCATCTTCAGTAATTTCCCAACTTCCACAGGAAACTCTTCACCCGACTTCGCCTTCCAATCTTTTTGATCATAAAAATTTAACTGAACAAAACCTCCTGTTGAACCTGTCGGTCTCGATATTTTTTGTGCCGGTTCCTTGTAAATATTAAGGATCTTTGTTTGCATCTCTGCAGACTCCCTGTTTTCCAGAACACTGTCATCAAGATCAGCATTATAAATATCCTGTAAAATTTCAGGAGCACTCAGAAAAAGAGCATTGTTGAAAGCAACTATATTTTCACGACTTCTGAAATTGGATCTCAATGATTCTTCCCGGGGCTCATATCCTGAAAAATCTGAATCCAGTTTTTCTGCCATGATCTTCCAGTCGCTATTTCTCCACCTGTAAATAGACTGTTTTACATCTCCAACAACAATATTTTCATATCCCTGTGAAAGACTATTCTCAATAAGCGGCTTAAAGTTCGCCCATTGAATTACAGAAGTATCCTGAAACTCATCAAGCAAAAAATGCTTGAAAAAAGACCCTGTTTTTTCATAAATAAAGGGTGTATCATTTGAAGCTATTATCCTCCACAAGAAGCTTGATGCTTCAGAAATTAAAAAACTATTTTTATCTTTTGAATAATTCTTAATCCGTTCTACCAGGTCATAAAAAACTCCCAGGGAATAAAACTGGTTTAATACTATTTTGGCACTGGCATAAGAAGGGTGGCTCTGATGAAAAAACTCAATCGTTTCTAACAAAAGGGGTTGTAGAACATTCTGCACAAGAGCAAGCTGTTTTAAAGCAGATTCAGATTTTGCCGGAAACCATTTTTCTATGTCTCCGGCAGCAGCTTTAACATAGGAGTTATATGCAAACTTTTGTTTATCGGCGATCCTGGTAAAATAAGCACCTACACCATTGCGTTTTTGAACAAAATCATCCACCTCCAAAGAATTTTCATCCATTATTAGAAGAGCTCTTTTTCCAAATTCCTGCATTTCACTCTCAAAATCCTGAATTAGCTTCCGCAATTCATCCCTGTAGCTTTTAAGAAAACCCCTGCTTTGTATAGAATTCATCATTTCATCACCCAGAGCTTTTACTTTTTCGGTAAAATACTCCTTCCCCATTTGTACCAGATTCCTCCTGAAGTTCCATGAATTCCCCTCAAGAATTTTCATATTGGCGTACTGAACCAGCCAGCTTCGCAGTTCAGGGTTTTCATCTGCTTCCCGTATAAGGGTATCAACAGCCATGTCGAGAACACGGTCGTGGTTTAATTCAATGGTATAATTGTAAGGCAAGCCCAGTTCCCTGATAAACCCTCTGATTACCTTTTGAAAAAAACTATCAATTGTCTGAACGGAAAAATATGAATACTGGTGGAGAATGCTCTTTAATATCCTTCCCGATCTTTCTTTCACTTCTGCTCTGGACAGGCCTTTATCATTAACAAAATAGTCGGTATAATCTGTCTCATTCTCAGAACTGCTCATCTCGAAAAGCTTCTTCAGAATTCTACCCTTCATTTCATCAGCAGCCTTATTTGTAAAAGTTACTGCAAGAATGTTCCGAAACAAATCCGGATTCTTAAGCAACAGGAATACATAGTCCCTCGCCAGCCGGAATGTTTTTCCCGAACCTGCAGAAGCTCTGTATAGTTTTAATGTGCCCATAATATATGGTGTCAATCTCCAGGGTAGAACCATGGAACCAAAATTCCAATGCAAAACACTGGGAAACTTAACAACTTCCCTTTGTTCCGCCGAAACGGAACGCCCAGGAAGATTGATTTAATAAAATTAGCAAAATATTGGCCTTATATCATGTGAAAAAATTATTTTTGTTGAATATGTTTTAATTCCCGGATTCCCGGAACAAACAGATATTCAAATAAAATGTCTTATTCTGCAAATAACTCAAGGTATAAATCAATGACCTATCAAAGGTCAGGAAAAAGTGGCCTCTTGTTCCCGAAAATTTCACTTGGTTTGTGGCATAATTTCGGATCCATAGATGATTTTTCAAACTCCCGGCAGGTCTTGCATTATGCCTTTGACAAAGGAATCACACACTTCGATCTTGCAAATAATTACGGACCCGAATTTGGATCTGCAGAAAAAACTTTAGGAAAGGTTTTAAAGCAGGACTTGCATCCATACCGGGATGAATTGATTATTTCGACCAAGGCTGGATATTATATGTGGGATGGCCCATATGGGGAATGGGGATCGAGGAAACACCTGGTTTCCAGCCTTGATCAAAGCTTGAAGAGAATTGGGGTGGAATATGTTGATATCTTTTATTCTCACAGGCCAGACCCTGAAACACCTTTAGAAGAAACCATGGCTGCCTTAAGCCATATAGTAAATCAGGGTAAGGCTCTTTATGTTGGAATTTCCAATTATAATGAGGAACAAACAAAAAAGGCAAGTGAAATATTGCGGAATTCAGGCACTCCATGCCTCATCCATCAAGCCAGGTACTCCATGCTGGACCGCTGGATTGAAACGGGCCTTCTGGATGTTATTAAAGAGGAAGGAATTGGCTGCATTGCATTTTCTCCGCTTGCCCAGGGATTACTCAGTAATAAATACTTAAAAGGTATTCCTGAAGGATCCAGAGCCTCAAATCCTCATGGCTTTCTTCAAAGTTCCGGAATCACTCCTGAATTAGTAAAAAAACTAAAGCTTCTGAATGATCTTGCGGCCAATCGAAAACAATCTCTTGCCCAGATGGCACTATCATGGGTCTTAAAGGAACCAGGAGTCACCTCCGTATTGGTCGGTGCAAAAAATATTAAACAGCTTGAAGATTCATTAGGTTGCTTGAAACATCCGGAATTCTCTGAAGAGGAATTGACAGTAATTGATAATTTACTAAAAGGGATTAAATTTTAAGTATATAATAATTAGGGGATGTTTTAAAACTTTGTTTGTTAAATGTCGTCATCCTGAACTTGTTTCAGGATCCTTTTAGGACTTTTAAAGATGCTGAAATAAATTCAGCATGACAACAGGAAACAATAGGTTCAACTTGACACCAATTTTTATTCCGCAAAAAACTAATAATTAACTTCCTTAATCTCAAAATAAGCCTGTGGATGGAGGCATGCGGGACACATCTCAGGAGCTTTTTCTCCCTCATGCAGATAACCACAATTCCTGCATTTCCATACAATCTTTCCATCCTTCTCAAACACCTTTCCCTCATCCAGATTCTTATAAAGTTTCAAATACCTTTCCTCATGGGCCTTTTCCACTTCGGCAATTTTCCTGTAAGCTACCGCCACCTCCTTAAATCCTTCCTCCTCTGCAATTTTGGCAAATTCAGGATAGAGCTCAGTCCATTCCTCATTTTCCCCTTCGGCTGCCGCTTTAAGATTTTCCATAGTTGTAGCTATAATTCCGGCAGGATAACTTGCTGTTATCTCCACCATACCACCCTCTAAAAATTTAAAAAATCTCTTGGCATGCTCTTTTTCATTCAGGGCTGTTTCTGCAAATATGGCTGAAATCTGTTCCAGTCCCTCTTTCTTTGCCTGCTTTGCAAAATAATCATACCTCATACGTGCCTGTGACTCTCCTGCAAAAGATTTCAGCAAATTCTGTTCTGTTATTGTTCCTTTTAAACTTTTCATATCATTTAATGATTAAAAATTAGGTTTATATAATGAGTCGAAACTATTCATTTAGCAGCAGGTTTATATGAAATACTCTTCAATCTTTCTACTATTCAGGGATCTGAAAATTTATTTCCCCTTGTCAATATATGTGGGTGCATTAGGTGGAGCTATTCCCCGTTTCACTTTCTTGTAATAAGAATAGCTTAAAGCTTCTTTTTCAGCATCAAGCAATTCGCTGTTAATTACCTGACCAACAAATAGAATGTGTGTACCAACATCCATACGCTGGATGAGTTTGCACTCGAACCAGGCAATGGTATCATCCACAACAATAGGGACTCCGGTTTCTCCTGTTAAATAATTAACAGCACTTAACTTATCTGTATCATGCCCGCTTTTAAATCCAAAAAGGCCAATCAATTGGGGTTTTGTATCTTTTTCAAGTACGGAAATTGAAAAGGCTTTACTATCTGCTATCAATTCTGCAGTTAGGTTGTTCTTACTGCAGGCAATTGCAAATTTAGGTGGTTTTGAGCTTACCTGGAATACCGTGTTGGAAACATAACCACTGGACTTTTCACCAGTCCCTGAGCAAACTATATAAAGCCCGTATGATATCTTATTGAACGATTCTATATTCATATAGATTTCTTTAGTTTTTTTTCATCATTAATACTTGAGCCATATCGTAAATGCTAAACGGTCATGGTGCTTTTAAGCATCAAAAGCGTCCGATCTGGAATAAAGTTAGCAAAAAGTCTTGATTTCTCAACCTACTACTGCCTGTCATGCTTTTTTAGCTGATGCTCATGACTGGCCCACTGTCAAATGCATCAGTCAACTCTTTTATTATTTTAAATCCTATTTCATCCCCTGACGATAAATGTCAGGGCCTTACAAGTTCAGCCTACGGGATTGACAATTAGTAGATAAAATAAGAATAAATCAGTTGAGCTTCAAAATAAAGTTTGTGTTTTCAAACATTCAAAATTTCACTATTGAGACTCAATCCTTTTTTGTATTTTGCAATCAGTATCAAATCAGAAAATTATGAAAAGGAAATTATTGATCCTTATAGTGGCTCTGGCATCATTGTATGGATGCAAGAATACCGATAATGGAAAATACCTCTTAATCAAGGGAGCCAGTCCTGTAAATATCTGTAAGAGTATAAAAGATGTGACAGACACTGAGAACTTTTACATTTTAATCAAGGATGGCATCATTGAACAGTATGGCGTGTTGAACGGGAATGAAGAATTTCCTCCAGGGACTACTGTAATTGATGCTTCAGGAAAATATGTTATGCCAGGACTTATTGATGGCTTTGCAGTACAAAACAACCAGGCTTATGCAAATGCATATTTGTATATGGGGGTTACCTCCATTATCGGGGTTGGCGGAGGCAGGCGTGGCGAATTTTTCCTGCAAGCCCATCCCCAGCCTGACATATACATGCTGGAATCGGTCGGAGATGAGCTTAAATCTACTGAAGAACATTTAAGTGATCTGCAGGAACTATATGAACAAGGATTTAATGTTGCACTTCTGAAGTATGCTCTAAAACCTGACCAGGTAGTAAGCATAAAAGCCAGGGCCAAAGAACTGGGAATTGCATGCATTGGTGAATTAGGATATACCAGTTATTATGAAGGTAGTGAGATTGGAGTGGAAGCCTTTGTTCACACAACCAGGTATTCGCTGGATACTGCACCAAAAGAAATGGCAATGGCGGTGGCCAGGGAACCATTTAGCGATGATTTAAGCAGTCCTAAATGGAAGTACTATCAGTACCTTTACTCTCTTAAAGAAGGAGATGAAGCCCTGGTGAAACATGCCAGGATGCTGGGTGAATCTGATTCCTACCTGATGCCAACTCTTAGCCTGCTTTACCTTGACCTCCCGGAACATCAGAATCCCTGGGACTTTACAATCGCAGGTATTCTGGATGAAAAAGACATCAATAATCCCGCGGATAAACAGTCTGGAAATCATGTCTATGATTCTTTAACACAGGTAAATTACACCCAAATGGCCGTCAGTGAATATATGATTGAAAAAACCTATTACAGCAATGGTGCAAAATATCTGGCAGGTAGTGCCACAGATGTTTGGGGAACCATGCCTGGAATATCACTTCACACTGAATTGCAATCTCTGCAAAAAACAGGACTTTCAAACCGGGAGGTTCTTGCTGCAGCAACATCCAATTTCAACAAGGCTTTTGGCTGGAAAATTGGAATGATAGAAAATGATTTTGTTGGAAATCTTTTAATTCTTAACAAAAATCCCCTGGATAAGCTGGACAATTTGCAGGATATATACCTTTTGGTGCTCAGAGGGGAAGTTTTAGACAGGGAAAAATTATTACAGATACCATACCTGCAGACAGGCAGGAAAGATTAAAGCATAAAGATAAAAGATTAAAGTAAAAAGATAAAAGTAAGGAATGACTATTGAATGACTATTGTTTGACTATTATATGACTATTGAACTCAGACTCATCATGCAAAATCCAGAAACTCTAATAGCATATGAAACATAAAAGTCTTTTCATAATAAGTCTTCTCATACTCCTGTCCTGTCAGGCCACAGCTCAAAATGGCAGGCTTGTTTCACGTAAGCAGATTGACATACTTTCAGACAATGATTTGAAAGAAACTTTATATGATGATGAAAACAAGACCTGGCATGGAAGAGGTTTATCAGGATCTCATCCCTGATTATGATAAAAACAGGAAATCTGCTCTGAATGCAAGATCTGCAATTAAGAATGTTGAGGAAATTACTAAGCAAACTCCCATATTAATGTTACATGGAACATCTGACTGGCGTGTTGTACCGCAAATGGCTTTCGATCTCGCTGAAGCATTCAATAGTGCAAAAGTTCCCTATAGGCTGGTAATGTTTGAAGGTGGCGATCATGGACTTAATGAACATAATGAAGAAGTAAACCGTCAGGTACGCATGTGGTGTGAAAGGTTTGTTAAAAACGAGGAAAAATTACCCGATCTGGAACCTCATGGAAGATAGTATTTTGAGGTGAATATTAAGAAGAATAGTTATTTATCAAATATTTTCAGACATGAATTTAATTAATCGGCGGTCTTTCCTGTTGAGTTCCGGTCTGCTGGCAGGGGGAGTGGCAAGCGGATTCAGTTTTCCTGTTTCAAAAGAAACAGATGTAAAACTTAAGGCCTTACAATCAACTGTAAAATTTATCAGGGATGGTATAGATATGAGCCCGCTGGAATACGCAGGGGAGCTTTATCAAATGGCTAAGGAAAACAAAATTAAACCTGATTATTACAGTAATGGCGGTAGTGTGGAAGATCTCGAAAAAAAGTTTGCCTCCTTACTTGGAAAGGAAAGTACCATTTTTATGCCCACAGGCACCCTCGCCAATCATATTGCCATTCGTAAACTCGCAGCTAAGCGTAGAAGGGTAATTGTACAGGCCGAAAGTCATATCTACAGGGATTCGGGTGATTGTGCCCAGAGTTTAAGCAGCTTAAACCTGATTCCCTTACAGGCAGGGAAATATTCATTCTCACTTGATGATGTATTGAAAGTTATTGAAAAAACCAGTGCAAACAGGGTGAAAACACATATTGGAGCCATTTCCATTGAATCTCCGGTTAGAAGGTACAACAACCAGGCATTCCCCTTTGAAGAAATGAAAAAAATATCGGATTATGCCCGCAGCCAGAAGATCGGCTTGCATCTGGATGGAGCCAGGCTATTCAATGCCAGCGCTCACTCCGGAATTTCACCAAAAAAATATTCTGAACTTTTCGATACGGTATACATCTCCATGTATAAAAACTTCAATGCCTCCTCAGGCGCCATTCTTGCAGGATCCAGTGAATTTATAAAAGATCTTTATCATACAAGAAGAATGTTTGGAGGAGGCATGCCCCAGGTATGGCCATTCGCTGTTATTGCATTGAAATATGCAGACTCATTCATAGAATACTATAAACTGGCCATTCAAAACGCAGATCAGCTTTTTGTCTTATTGAAAAAGAATTCAAACTTGCAATTTGAGAATATACCCAACGGAACCAATGTATTCAACCTCTACCTGAAGGGAACAGATGCCGGAAAGTTCAGATCGGCTCTTAAAAAAGAACAGATTATTCTGCCGGCTCCCACAGGAAATAAATTCAGTATGAAACTGAATGTGACTATCAATAGGAAATCTCCGGAATGGATTGCTAACAAATTTGAAGAAGCACTTAGTTAATAAACCCCAGGTATACAATTTTCTTAGTCTTGACTTCAAAAAAGAATAGGGTTTAAATGCACCAATAGGCATACGTATCCAACTAACCTGGCCTTCCCTTTTATTAATCCTGATAAGTAGGGACTCCTTTTATTCTTTTAATAGAAAGGTGCCACAATCCTCTACTAGAAATCCAAATTCTTGGTGTTTCTTGGAGTCTTAGTGCCTTTGTGGCTATCTATTTTTTGCCACTCCCGAAATAATCAAAGTAGATTGTAGGGAAGCCATCTAATCAACGATAATTTAAGCTGGTAATTATATTACTTCATAGAATCATTGATTAGAAGGCCAGGAGTTGGCCCTGGCAGTGCATTAGGGTAATTCTATTTGGTTTTTTGTACAGGATCTTGCATTTGGGGATTTTCGCAATACAATCGTGATTTTTTCCTAATTTTGCAATCTATTTGCTTGATATTTATGAAAAAGGTAGTCATAGGCTTATCGGGAGGGGTTGACAGCAGTGTTGCGGCATATTTGCTTAAAGAACAAGGCTACGAAGTGCTTGCCCTGTTTATGAAGAACTGGCACGATACTACCGGTGTGCTGGCAGGCGATTGTCCTTGGGACGAAGATGTTCTTTTTGCAGAGATGGTGGCTAAAAAATTAAAAATCCCATTCCATACTGTAGATCTGAGTGAAGCATACAGGGAAAGGGTTGTAGATTATATGTTTCGTGAATATGAAAAAGGACGAACTCCAAATCCTGATGTCCTTTGTAACCGGGAAGTGAAATTTGACCTGTTTGTGAAAGAAGCCAAAAAACTGGGAGCAGAAAAAGTTGCCACGGGGCACTATTCCAGGATTGAGGAACTAAATATTGAGGGAAAAAACATCTATCGACTGCTTGCCGGAAAAGATGGGAACAAAGATCAGAGCTATTTCCTCTGTCAACTTTCCCAGGAACAATTAGGCATATCTATCTTCCCACTTGGAGAAATAGATAAACCTGAAGTTAGAAGAATTGCTGAGGAGCAAAAGCTGGCTACAGCTAGCCGTAAAGATTCTCAGGGGATTTGTTTTGTCGGGAAAGTGGACCTTCCTGTTTTTCTTCAGCAAAAATTAAAAACAAAAAAAGGAGATATTATAGAAATTCCCAAGAATATGGAAGTTCCGATTTATTCTGATATATATCGGGATAAAAACATCTCTGATGAAAAGCTGTCAGAAATAACCAGTCCGGTATCATTAAGCCCATCCGATGGCGATAAAACAGGAGATCATTCGGGAGCACATTTTTTCACTGTGGGTCAGAGGAAAGGTATAAATATAGGAGGTAAGCCGGAACCATTGTTTGTAATTCAGGTTGATGTTAAAAATAATGTCCTGTTTGTAGGACAGGGTCATGACCATCCGGCATTAAACAGGAAGGGCCTTTTTGTTCCATGGGGTGAAGATCATTGGATACGGGAGGATTTAAAAATGAATCCCGGTGAAAGCAGGGAAATGCTGGTAAGGATCCGATACAGGCAGCCACTTCAGGAAGCAAAGCTATTTGCCAGGAAAAAAGGCTTGTACATCATTTTCAAGGATCTCCAGAGAGGCATTACACCTGGTCAGTTTGCTGCCTGGTATGACCAGGATGAACTTATTGGATCGGGAGTGATTCAAAGTTAATTCCTGGTTTCGCTTAACTGTCATTCAATGGTTCAATGATTCAATGGTTCAATGGGTCAACTGTTCAACTGTTCAACTGTTCAACTGTTCAACTGTTCAACTGCTCAACTATTCAACTATTCAACTATTCAACTTCTTCAGGAAGTGAAAACCTGAGTATGAAATAACCGGCAAGTCCTGCAACAAGAGAACCAATAAGAATTCCGATTTTTGCCTGGTTGAGAATTCCTGCGTCGGCATAAGCAAGGTTGCTAATAAACAATGACATAGTGAATCCGACTCCACCCAGCAGGGCAACTCCAATAAAATGGATCCATCTTACCCCCTTTTGCAGCGATCCAAAACCTAACTTTACGGCAATCCAGACAGCCAGGATAATCCCTGCGAGTTTACCAAATACAAGGGAAATAGAAATACTATTGGTCAGGGGATTGAAGAATCCTGCTTCATCGGGAGTCAAATCAATACCAGCATTGGCGAGAGCAAATATTGGCATAACCACAAAAGCTACAAATCCATGCATAGAATGCTCAAGCGACTGTACCGGACTCTGAACTTTTGAGGTAAGCCATTCCATTTTATCAATAGCCATAAGCTGGTTCTTTGTCAGGTTGATTTCACCTGTGCATTCCTTTCCAAATTTGTCAAGGTTGTATTTCATATAGCGAACAAAAACATCACCTCTCACCTTCCGGTTTACAGGAATAGTGAAGGCCAGGATTACCGCAGCCAGGGTTGGGTGAACACCCGAAACGAGAAAAAAGTACCAGATAACAATTCCTATAACTATGTACAGGGGGATAAAA
>SDBS01002239.1_pt1 | contig 19442 bp, 19 predicted proteins | sample 2277091 | NCBI WGS metagenome assembly SDBS01 (sample SAMN10404972, study PRJNA504765) | marine sediment metagenome | isolation source: marine sediment core GS10_PC15, 163 cmbsf | place: Arctic Ocean: Southern Knipovich Ridge | collected 2010 | reverse complement strand
TTATATCTCAACTGCGCGCAAGAACGAACAACGTGTTCTGGATGTTCTGCGATTGGCGCTTGTGGGTAGCCCTTATCTGCCTACTTTTGTCTCGATAGCTGCGCGAGAGGCCTGAGTAGTTACGTTTTAATTTAGCCGCAAGTTCTAGAATTGTTTCAATCTCTTCCTTTTTCCAGGCATCTAACGACATGAAATCCTTGCCCTTAAAACTGTCCGTTCGCACTGGTCGTCTCCTTTATCATAAGAGGTGTTGATCTGGGTTATTGCTCCAAACTTTTTGGTCAAAATATCTGGTCATCACTCGCGATCTACGAGTAAGACCTTGAGATCATTTACGTTGGTACCCGTTGGGCCTGTCTGAATATCGTCGCCAATTTCCTGCAGAATACTGGCTGTGTCATGCTGTTTGAGGGCAACCTCAGGCGACATGCCCTTGCTTGACGCCAATAAGGCTGATGAACCATCCACGACAGCACCAGCCGCATATGTGGGACCATCTGAGCCATCCGTATCAATTGAAACGACAAGTACATTTTTCATATTGGCGATCTTCAAGCTCGCAGAAAGGGCAAACTCTTGATTCGGTCCACCACTACCCGGCTTGTTTGAGCCGATGGAAACCACATTTTCGCCTCCGAGAATTACTGCACATGGTTGTTGAATTGGTCGATCGAAAAGTCGAATCTCCTTCGCAACTGACGCGAGAAACGCTCCAGCGTCTTTCGCTTCACCCTCTAACATCGAAGTGAGTATGATTGAATTGAAGCCAAGTTCGATCGCGCGCATATGGGCACCGACGCAGGCAGCGTCTCCTGACACGAGGACCCATGTGTAAAGGGGTTTTCCATCAAACTCTTTCGGCGTTTCGTTTTTCTCACTCCCGTTGCGAATATATTCTGAGGCAGACCGGGGAAATCTGTCCCAAAGTTCATACTCGTCCATAACTGCGCGGGCGTTGTCGAAGGATGAGGTGTCTGGGACGGTAGGTCCGGTTATATAGTCCAGCGCATCACCAACTACGTCGGAAACCGTTAGATTTATAAGTGTTGCAGGCAGGATAGAATTCGCCAGCCATCCGCCCTTAATTCGAGAAAGGTGTTTGCGAATGGCATTGATTTGGAATATATCAGCTCCGCTGAGAAGGAGAATTCGATTTACTTCTTTGATGTCATCTAGGGATATCCCTTGAGCGGGCAGCGCCAAGAGGGCTGAACTTCCTCCAGTGATCCCTGCAATTACGAGGTCGTTTTCGGTAAATCCATCAGATAATTCCATCAACGCCGTGGCGCCGGCGAGGCTTTTTTTATCCGGTACTGGATGGGATGCGTATATTACGCGGGTGTGGTCGAGCGATGTCTCGTCACCAAACTTTAAGATAAATAGGCCATCGGTGATTCGATCTCCAAGCTTTTCATCGAGCGCCTGGGCAATGCCCCTTGATGCCTTACCTGCGCCAACGATAAAGATCCTTTCGTAGCTCCCAAGATCGAAGGACGAATCTCCAACCGAGAGCACGTCTCCTTCCACGTGCAACAATCGACTTGCTGCTGTGTATGGATCTGCAGCGCGAAGAGCATGGTCAATGATATCTAGCGCCATCTCGCGCAGATTTAAATCGCCGTGGTTTAAGAGACTCGACCGATTCTTGATATACCCGTTTTCCACTGAATAGAGCTCCGCTTCACTAGACCGGCCTTCTAAAATTCAAGCCCGGATAATATGCCTGATCTCCGAGTTCTTCAGCAATTCTTAGTAGCTGATTGTATTTTCCGGTTCTTTCACTTCGAGTTGTTCCCGTCTTGATTTGACCGGCATTCAGGGCAACGGCCAAATCCGCAATAGAGGTATCTTCGGTCTCACCAGATCGCTCGGACACTTGAACTCCGTATCCAGAGCGATAAGCAAAATCGGCCGCATCCAAAGCCTCGGTCAGTGTTCCAACCTGATTGAATTTCCACAAGATAGCGTTTGCAGCTCCTGCTTCAACGCCTTTCTTGATGTACTCGACGTTTGTTGTATAGAGATCATCCCCTACGATTTGGACACCATCAAGCTTTTTGGTCAAGATCGCGTGCCCCTCCAGGTCGTCCTCCATCAAAGGATCTTCGATAGAAGCTACGGGGTAGCGAGCACAGAGATCGACATATAGGGCAATCACGTCATCGCGTGACAGTTCTTCACCCTCCATAACATAAACACCCTTATCCCAGTCATACCAGTGACTGGCGGCCGCGTCCATGCCGTACATAATCTTGCTCTCATATCCGGAGGCTTTTACGGCTGCCGATAAGGTTTCCATGGGCTCTTGTATTCCAGTCATTGGCGGTGCAAATCCCCCTTCATCTCCAACGTTAACAGCTATCTTCCCATACCGATCTACGATCAAATCGCGTAATAAGATATTAATCTCATAGCAGATTTGTAATCCCTCTAATAAATCACTGGCGCCAGTGGGCATTACAATAAACTCTTGAATCTCAAGATCGTTTGAAGTTAGCATTCCCCCATTGATCAGATTGACTAAGGGGACAGGAATTACGTGGGCATTAGAATTAAGATATTTATAGAAGGGTTGACCCATTGCGTGCGCCGCGGCTTTCGCCACACCTAAAGAGACGCCAACAATTGCGTTGGCGCCAAGTTTGGACTTGTCCTTTGTGCCATCAAGTTCGCGCAGAAGCATATCGATGGCGCGCTGATCGCGAGGATCGAGGTTTATAAGCTCTGGTCGTATTATTTCGAGGATGTTCTTAACTGCATTTTGGGTGCCCTGGCCACCCCAGCGCTTACCTCCATCACGTAGCTCTTTTGCTTCGCGCTTTCCTGTCGATCGTCCTGCCGGAACGTCCGCCCGGCCAGAAAACTCCCCATCAATCCATACATCAACTTCAACGGTTGGGAAGCCTCTGCAATCTATGATCTCCCGAGCTTTGATATCAGTGATTCTTAGTGACATTCGAACATAATCTCCTGGCCAAATTGGATTGAACTGCTCATTTCATCAATACGATCTGATAGTCTATTTCCTAAGATGCAACACGCAAAAAATAATAATAATTACCGTCACGCATATGCGCATGGAACCCTGGTTCTAATGAGCGACCTGAATCAGGGGAGCGATGAATAAGATGCCTTAATATTAAACACAAAAGAACAAATTGTCAACAATCAACAAACAGCATGTAGACAAAGGGGGTAGTTTTAAGATATTATTTGAGATGATCCACAACATGTAACCTGCTAATGATGCAAGATCTGGCTTATCGTACTTTTCGGCGAAAGAATTCGTGGACACTTCAAGATGGGGGCTGACCCCCCATCGATAACTCGACGAGGCGAATTGACAAAGTTCATACACGACAACCACAGACGATATCTATCAAGGTATGCATGTATGTCGGTTTGCTATCATAAAGATTTGCTTTTCCCGGTTCCTTTCATGTAAAAAACATTTCCGGGAAAATAGGATCTAAAAGGAAGTTATAGAGTGAGCATTCAGAATATTGGTGAGCTGCGTCGTAACAATTTGGCGAGTGATGTTGCAGACATCTTGAGGGATGCCATAACTAAAGGGGAGCTTGCGCCTGGAACTCGCCTAACCGAGCAAGATGTGTCGCAAAAACTCGGGATTAGCCGCGGCCCGCTTCGCGAGGCGCTGCGATTGCTGGAGACCGAGGGGCTTGTAAACAGCTATCCAGGCCGCGGATCATTCGTGGCTGAACTATCGGAGAGGGACATTGTTGAAATCTACTCTCTGCGCACTATCCTGGAGGAGGAGGCGATACGTTTAGCTACTAGAAACAGTAGCCGCGAAGATATAATGGAGCTGGAGAAAATCTTAGAGGACATGCTTCAGGCTGCCAAGGAAGATAATCATGCACTGGTTTTAGATTTAGATTTACACTTTCACCAAAAAATTTGGGAAATGGCGGACCATTCCCGTCTTGAAGCATTTCTGAAGGAAATCGCGATACAGGTCAAGATGTATATTTCTGTTCAAACATCCATGTACGACGACCTGCCAACAGGCATCTCTGACCATAAAACTATATTGAAACATCTCAAGGCAGGAAACGAGGGCGCGGCCGTGGAGACTATAAGGCTTCATCTTAAAGTAGCAGAAGATAGCTTGCGACCCCTTTTTGATGAGTGACTAAAGGCGTGTGATGCGAGGGATTAACAATTAGAGTGATTTCGAACATTACTGAGCTCCCGAGGTAGGTATCATGGCGCATTTAGATATTGAATTCATGGGAATAAAGTTCCCCAACCCTTTTGTGCTGGCCTCGGGTCCCCCCACGGCAACGGGCGAAATGGTCGTCGAGGCGTTCAAGGCTGGCTGGGGAGGAGCAGTTCTCAAAACAATTGGGTTGGTGCCCACAAAACCTCCCAGTCCAAGAGTGCACGTTATCAAGTCGGGAAAAGCAAAATGGGGAATGTTGGATATCGAGCTCATCAGCGACCTAACGGTAGAACAGTGGGGAGATGAAATCGATAAGATCCGTGCCTCCTTTCCCAAGAGACCAATCATAGCAAGCATCATGGGCGAGGACACCCCGGAGAGCTGGCAAGGGGTTGTCAGAGGTCTAGAGCCACATCGTGTGGACGCCTTCGAAATAAATGCAAGCTGTCCAAATTTTGCCGAAGGAGACGAGAGAGGCAGCAAACTGGGACAAGATCCGGAGACGCTTGGACTTGCCGTCCGGTGGGTAAGAGAAGCAACAGACTTGCCTGTGATCGTTAAACTCACTCCAAACGTTACCGATCTCACCCCACTGATCGAAGCATCACTTGAAGCTGGAGGGAGTGCCTTCTGCGCAACCAATAGTCTTTCAGGTCTTGGCGGAATTGATCTGGACACATTCGCCCCCCTCCCCGCGGTTGATGGAATCGGGATTGCGGGAGGCTATGGAGGTCCTGGGCTGAGACCGGTCTCGTTGCGCTGCACGGCTGACATTATTCGCAATTCTGTCGTCCCCGTTTTTGGATGCGGTGGGATCTCAAAGTGGCAGGATGCTCTTGAGTATTTCGCCCTTGGAGCGTCCGCCGTTCAAATTTGTACGGCGGTAATGTGGGACGGCTTTCAAATAATCGAGAGGTTAACAAGAGGTTTTGATTCTTATCTACAGAAGCAGAATTTGACAGTGGTAACCGATGTCATTGGGAAGGGTCTTCCTGCTGGACGCAGGGAAGAGCTCTTGAAATTGTACGCATAGTTGTCAAGCCGAAACTCGTTAAGATTGTGTGGTGACTGAAGGGCGGTATTTTCGAATGTCAATTCTGAGCTCAAGGGTTTTGGGTGTTGAGTTTGACAACCCCTTCTTGTTGTCTTCAAGTCCCTTAACGGCCAATGGCGAGCTGGTGATTGAAGCGTTGCGTGCCGGCTGGGGCGGAGTTGTGATGCAAACGATTGGAGTATATCCACAACAAAACCCTCCACACGGCGAGAGTATCATCCGGTCGGGTCGCACCAGATGGGGTGTTGTAGATCGTGGTTCGCTCAGCGGGTTGTCGTTAGAGGCATACGCTCAAGAAATCGACAAGATACGAGATGTATTTCCAGATCGCCCCGTTATCATTAGTATATTTGGGGGTGATGAATTGGATCATTGGCAGGAGATGGTGCAGCAACTTGAACCTCACGGACTGGATGCGTTTGAGATTTATGCAGGTTACCGACCCTCGGCGACGAATGGCGGTTCAGTATCGGAGCTAGGCCAGGATCGCGAGGCGCTCGCGAGCGTGGTTAGCCGTGTGCGTGGGGTTACCGAACTCCCCATAATCGTCAAGTTATCCCCCAACGTTACCGATATTGTTCAAGTGGCTCGTACTGCTCTTGCTGCCGGAGCAAACGGTTTTACCGCAACCAGTGGGCTGTTGGGTGTGGGCGGCATAGATCCCGCTACGCTCATGCCAATTCCATCTGGAGACTCGGGGGATCTAGCGGGTAATTATCATGGTGCAGGGCTGAGGCCCGTCGCCCTCCGCTGGACGGCAAACCTCGCCAAGGATCTCGATGTCCCCATAATTGGTTGCGGCGGAGTCGCTGAGTGGGAAGATGCTGCCGAATACCTGTCTGTCGGTGCGACTCTGGTCCAAGTCGGGTCAGCGGCCATTTGGCACGGCATTTATATAATTCACGACCTCAAGGCTGGGCTTGACTCGTATTTGGAGAAAAAATCATTCAGCTCTGTGACTGAGATTATCGGCAAAGCCCTTCCGAATATCGTCAGTTTCTCGGAATTAGATATTGGGATTAAGTTGATTGCCATTCTTGAAGAGACCCTATGTATAGGATGCAACGTTTGTGTTAGAGCTTGTGACGATGGAGGCTTTCAGGCGATCAGGATGGTGGATGAAATCGCAGTAGTCGACATTCAAAAATGTGACGGTTGCGGTTTGTGCATCTATGTTTGCCCTCCAGACATCATGAAGCTAGTCCCCAAGAAACTCACATATACGGTCTAGGGTGTTTTGTTTTGGCCAGTAAATTTCTTAAAAAAACCACTAGTAAGGGGTTGGAAATTGGCCTGATGGTATTGAGGTTTTATGTCGAAGAGGATATCTTGACGGACAAGCACTAAGAGCGGGAGAGACAACATGCTTGCGGAGTATATGACCTGGCAAGAATACGCTGATGAAATCGGGAATAGGATCGTCGTATTACCTCTGGGCGCCCTGGAACAACACGGGCCTCATTTGCCACTAAATGTGGATATCGTCATCCCAAGAAGGATTGCGCTGATGGTGGATGCGGAAATCGAGTCGATTGTGCTACCTGTTATTGCCTATGGATACAAACCTCTTCCAGGAGGAGGAGGGCAAGAATATCCTGGTACGACTAGCTTGGATGGCTCCACCCTGATCAACATCATTCTTGATATTCTCCGGTGTACATTTGTCCATGGGGGAAGGAAATTTATGATTCTCAACGGCCATTATGAGAATGTGGCTTTCGCGACAGAAGCCGTTGAACTTTTTTTACGAGAGCACGAAGACGCGCGCGTTCTCATCGTGTCCTGGTGGGATCTTGTTTCAGAGGAAATTCTTAATGAGGTTTTTGAGGGGGTGGGTTTTCCGGGATGGGACACAGAACATGCCGGGATCGGCGAGACGGCCCTAATGCAATTTTTTGCATCTGATCTGGTCCGGGAGGACAGGATTATCGACGATCAAAGCGAACGGAAAGTTCCGTATTTGATATTCCCTCCAACCAAGGACATCATCACAGAATCTGGTACATTCTATAAGGCGACGCACACCTCACGAGAGAAGGGCGAATTGCTAGCCCGATCTGTTACAAGAAGGATAGTAGAAATTGTGGAACATGAGTTCGATTGAAGCCCTAGCTGGTGGCAATAGATAGGGTATTCAGAGGAGAACTCCATCGTAAGAAGAAATTTAACTATGCCTTGGAGGCGCCTAGATGGAAAACGCTGACACCCTCGCCCTTCGCATTACTGGGATAACCAAAGCATTTCCAGGGGTAATTGCAAACGACAAAATCTCTCTTGATGTAGGACCAGGAGAGATTCACGGCATTCTCGGAGAGAACGGATCGGGGAAATCAACATTAATGAATGTTCTCTATGGCTTACTGCGTCCCGACAGTGGCGAAATATATATAAGAGGTGAATTAGCTGAAATAAATTCATCCAAGGAAGCCGTAGACCTCGGAATAGGAATGGTCCATCAACATTTTATGCTGGTGGAAAACCTGACCGCAGTTGAGAACGTAGTTCTAGGGCTTCGCCCCGAGCGTCCGCCCATTCTGGGACTTGAAGGCGCCCGGAAGCGCTTTGAAAAACTGGCACACGAGTACGATCTTGACCTTGATCCAACGGCTCCTGTTTGGCAGCTTCCTGTTGGTGATCAGCAGTGGTTGGAAATTCTCAAACTTTTATATCGGGATGTGCAGATCCTGATTCTCGACGAGCCAACAGCAGTTCTGGCGCCCTCTCAAGTGAATAAGCTGTTTACTACGATGCGCCGCCTGGCCAACGAAGGGAGATCCATCATATTCATTAGTCATAAACTCGAAGAGATGAAGGAGGTCACAGATTGTGTTACGGTCCTGCGAGATGGCCGTGTCGTTGGAACCGTGGATCCTAAGGTCGTTGCTCCCTCTGAGCTAGCACAAATGATGGTTGGGAGGTCTGTGTTCCTAGACAGAAAAGATCGTCCGACACTAAGTACCCGCAATGAAGTTTTAGAGATAACGGATCTTTCCTGTGAGAATGATCGGGGTAGTATTGCGCTGAACAAATTGAACCTTACTGTATATTCTGGAGAGATAGTAGGTGTTGCTGGAGTGGATGGAAATGGCCAGCGGGAATTAGCGGAATGCGCTGCAGGCTTACGCCTTCCCACCGAAGGTGCTATCACCATAAAAAAGGTGCCAGTAAATGGTGTCGTTCATGATCCATCAATTCTGGGGTACATACCAGAGGATCGGAGAAAAACTGGACTTGTGCTCAGCTTTAACCTTGCAGAAAACGTGGTTTTAAAAGCATTTGCGAATCCTCCCTTCACAGAAAGAGGTATCACTCAATGGAATGCGATATTCCAAGAAGCCGACAGACTTGTAGACCAATATGATGTGAAAACACCACACTCGGGCGTTCGTGTGAGCAGCCTGTCAGGAGGGAATCAACAAAAAATTGTTGTGGGACGTGAGCTTAGTGGCGAGCCCGATCTCATTATCGCGTCCCAGCCTACAAGAGGCCTGGATCTGGGAGCCGTAGAATCTGTTCATAATGTGTTGCTGCAAGAACGAAATCGAGGCGCGGCAGTTCTCTTTATTTCAACCGAGTTACCCGAAGTGCTTGCCCTCAGCGATCGCATCGTTGTAATGTTCAAAGGTGATATTATGGGTGAAGTAGACTCCAAAGATGCGGATGTTAACTATATTGGAGAACTCATGCTGGGCCATAAAGAAGCTGCCACCGCCGAAGAGCAACGAGCTATTTGAGTATTCTCTTCTCGCGCTCGCTCTTCAGCTGAATTCGAGACGTACGCGAAGCGTCACGCGTTCAGTTCTGTGGTAGATCCGAAAAACATGAATAAACCCCCAGCAGGCGTGGTTAGTGGGAATTTGGAACAAGTTTCGGATTCTGTCTGATCTTTTCTTCTCGTTTTACTTATGTTCGCAACCCATCATCGGGCACTGAGTCGTCATCTGATAATTCGTTATCTTCAGCACAAACAGGGTCAAACCATACTTGGCCACCACCAGACCGAATCCCATACCATTCATGCCCAATTAAGTTGCCTTCATCGTCCTTGATCGGATGCACATGGTAGAAAGCCCTTGCATAGGAATCAAGGATGGTGTTTGTACAACTTACAAGCATCTTTTTTAAAGCTTTTCTCATAACTGCAGTACCGGCTGAGGCTCGGTTTTGTAATTCCCAATTAATGCGATCATAGATTAATCAAATCAGAGATTTAATAACGGGTGGGAGCTCCGTGATCAGATCTCGAACAGCGGCACCCTCCTTATATGGCTCAATTACTAAATCGTCATTCGCCAGAGTGGTGCAGGCCAGTACCACTTTGCCATTAACACGAGAAATACACGATGAGCAAAGCCCGATCCGACATGAATAATTAAAACCAAGACCAGGATCAATATTGTCGTATATATATTTGAGAACGCCAAGAACACTTTGACCTTCTACCTTGGGCACTTCATAAGTCGAGAATTCTTTTTCCTTGGGAGTTTTGCGCATTACCTTAACACTAATTGACTGAGTTTCGTCTTTCGCCATTATCCAATCTCCCATTTTTTCCCGTAGTCGCGAATACCACTTGGTAATGTGATAAAGCCTTCTTTAACTGGTTTCTCGCTACAAATCCACTCATTTCCGTTGCGCTCAACGACGATGTTGCATAACCAGCGAGTATCATCAGTTTTCGGATAATCAACTCGATACATAGCCCCGCGGCTTTCTTTCCGCATTAAACTTACCCTCGCAACGGCCTCAAGGATATCCAAAGAGTTTTCGTTCTCATAGCTCTCGACGAGCTCGCGATTGAAAGGTATTTCTCCAGAAACTGAATGTTGTCGCGAAAGCTGTTGTCGAAGGTTGGAGATCTCCTCAAGCCCCTCGACCAGGCTCTTTTCGTCGCGAACGATCCCGATCAAATCCCCGGAGATTCTTCTGATTCCTTGACGAATTTCAACTGTTGAGGGTCCAGCAGATTCTTTATGAACCCGATCTATTTTTTCCTGCACAATATTGATCTGGTCCTTTGGTGCGTCTCTAAGCTTCTTGCCCTTTGCAAATTTAGCCGCGTGATAGCCAGCGCGCTTGCCCCATACTTGAGTCATTGTCAGGGCGTTCCCTGCAAGCCTATTCGCGCCATGTATTCCCGCAGTACCTTCGCCAGCTGCGAACAACCCCGGGACGCTCGTTGAACAATCGCTGCCAATACGAATTCCACCGTTCCAGAAGTGACATGCTGGGGCAACTTCCCATGCGTCCTCTCCGGGATGCGGAAAGAAATCAAGGATGTTGAAGCCCGCCGCGCGCCATTTGGTCAGGTTATCTGGAAACCACTCCGATGAGTATTCGACAAGATTGCGGGGCAGGTGTTGGAGTGAAAGATAGGTCCCACCTGATTTCGATCCTCTCCCTGACCGCACTTCCATTGCAGATGCAACGGAATTAATATCTCGTGTGGATCGTTCCAGCTTTTCCGGGTCCCAAGCTCTCATATAGCGTTCGCCATGTTTGTTCAAGGCATGTGCATCCAGCATGGCGCTGACATCGTAGGAAAATATTACGCCTTCGAGAGCCGGGGGCGAGATAAAACAGTAGGGCAAGAACATTGGAAATTCCATGTCCTGCAATTTCACCCCACAGCGAAGGGCCATTGCCATGCCATCACCAGTCAGCTCATCTGGCGCGGTTGTCCAGGGAAAAACACGCATCGCCCCTCCCGTGGCCATTATGACGGCACGACTTCTGATCGTTATCACCTCGTTCGTTGGAAGATGTAAGGCAACAACCCCAAGAACACCGTCCCCATCTTTGAGCAATTCAAGGACCAGGGTGTTCTCAAGAACGGATACGCCGGATTTCCCAATTTTTTTAGCAAGCAGCTTGGTCAACTTCAAACCTGGAATCCACAGCCCTCTTGGATATGTGTGTCCAGGCGCATGAATAAATCCTTCAAGACGAGCCCCCCAGTCAACAAGCTCCTTCACGCGTTCAGGTGCTTCTTCGGTATGGATGGCGACCAGTTGTTGGTCGGCAAGATAATCTCCCCCAACGATCATATCGGTAGCAAATTGTTCCGGGCTGTCATCCGGAGAGCCATTGACGCCAAAAAGCTCTTTCGCGCTTCTGCTATCGATATCGATTTCACCATCGGCGGTTAATGTTGCCCCGCTGCGGGTAATCATTCCCTTGGTAACAGCGATTACATCAGCTCCCTGCTCTGCGGCCTCTAGCGCAGCGCGTGCACCCGTGCCCTCAGTTCCAATCACCAACACGTCACATGTCAGCGTGTCATATGCGGGAACGCTCATTATCAATCTCCTCGAAGCCCTTCTTTATTGTGTAGTACCCGACTATGAAAGATACCTGGTTGCAAGAAGTAAAAATATCTTGACGGCCTCGGTCAATCGGTTGGCTTCAACATTTTCGTCTGGCTGATGGGTCATCTCTGTATCGCCCGGCCCGATGTTCACCATTGGGATCTTGAGTCGATTTGCGATTATTGCGGCATCAGTGAAATATGAAACCCCCTTTGGCGCACGCGGTACATCCGTAATCTCCTCGACAGCTTCAAGGGCCAGCTGCACCACATCGGAATCGGGGTCGCTTTCAACCGGCTCTTTCCAGTCGATTAGCTCGACATCGATGTGCTCCCCGGCAAGAGTGCTTATATCGTTTACAACTTTGCGATAATCCTGCCCGGGAACAAGCCGGATATCGATTTCCGCCTCGCATATGTCAGGGAGTACGTTGATGGTAACCCCTCCCTTGATGGTGCCGACTGTCAGGGTAGGACCGCCGAGCAAGGGATGTTCCACTTCCCCAAAACTAAATTCTGTTTCGAGCTTTGAGAGAAAACGCGCCATCTCGAATATCGCGTTGCGACCAAGGTGAGGCATCGACGTATGGGCCGTCTTCCCTTTTGCTTTACATTTTAGCCAGAGTGCGCCCTTTTCCGCAATGAACACATCCAGTGTGCTTGGTTCGCTCACCAATATTGCGCCTGCGCCGTCTAAATACCCTCCATCGACTAATTCTTTCGCGCCTCGCAGGCCATGTGTCTCGTCATATGTAAAAGCCACTATTAAGTCGCCGCTAAATTTGACATCCGACCGAGCCAGGATTGCGACAGCTTCCGCCATGGCGGCAAGACCGCCCTTCATGTCTGCGGCACCTCGCCCATAGATTCTTCCCTCATGCAACGTTCCAGAGAACGGCGGGAATGTCCATGGAATCTCCCCGGCGGGAACAGTATCCATGTGCGCACTTATGATCAGACCAGGTCGTGCACCGCCTCCCTTTATTCGAAAAATCAGGTTTGCACGATTGCCTTCATACTCCAGTATTTCAGGTTCAAGACCAGCCTCGCGGAAGAATTCAGCTAGCCACCTCGCCAGCTCAATTTCATTCCCAGGGGGATTTGTGCTTTCGATCTGAATAACTTTTTGCAGCAGCTCAACAACCGATTCTTGTTGTACTTGATCAAGCAAGATAGTTTCGTCAATTCCGGTCTTGGATGAGGGTGTCATTTCGTCCATATCCTTTCATTATCCTTGTGGTTAGAGATTATCATCGTCCTCAACTGTGCGATTATTGACCAAAGTATTGCCAAAGGGCACGATATGCACTTCTGTTACTGGTAATAACTGGAAACCCGAGTTCTTTTTCGAGCTCTTCTGCGATCTCAAACGCGCGGAAGGTGGTGCACGAAATAAAAACACAATCCGGTGCAGGCTCTGTCCTTTTTGCAGTCTGAGATACAAATCGCTTGATTTCTTCTGGGCTAACAGCAGCAATATCAAGATCTGAATCAAGTCCCAGGCAATCTGATTCAACAACGGGTTGCCCTGCTTCTACCAATGTCCTTCTTAACCGTTCGGTCACATCTTCCAGATATGGTGTTATTAGAAGCAATCGCTCGGGATTGATTTTATTCAACTCGGCGAAAACGGCCTGGATTACTGTGATGCACTTGCACCCCGTGATATTTTCTACACGACTAGCAATATCCGCATCCCCGTCCAGCCCGCGCAGAGCTGCCGCGGATGTGCAGCCAAAGATCACGAGCTCAGGCTCAACCGATCGTATCCTGTGTGCCGCCGGTTCAAGCTCGTCATCCAACATCTTCTCCTCACCAGCGACAGTGGTGGACTCCATATACATTCTGGCTACGTGTAGATGAATATTCTCGGGAATTCTTCCCCATAAATCAGGTTCCATAACCGTGTCGCTGGATGGAACTAACAAACCAACGTGGTGAGTTTCATCGAATTTCATATTCCCCGCCTGATGTCACTGGATAATGTATTCCTCCAAAATAACTCGGAGATGTTTTGCTACCTAATTTATACAGGATCCCTGTAGTCGACCACCTCTCTCCGAACGCCTAGTATTCGCCCTCGGGAGGCGTTAAACCGGGAGCTAATATTATTTGCAGCATCTATTGCCAGTTCAGACCAGTATGGGATCAAGTCATCTCTTACTCTAACCATAGGTACAACTATGCTTACAGCAGCTGCAGGTCCTCCGTCTTTGTTGACTATACATGCAGCAACCGCCCACACCCCGGGTTCGGATTCTTCGCGATCAAAGGCATAGCCCCTTTGACGTGCTTTTGTAAGGTTCTTCTTCAGTTCATCCATGTCTACGATGGTGTTCTTTGTATACCGTTTCAACCTTATATCCGAAAAGAGGCTATCGAGATATTTGGCTGATAAATGGGCGAGCATTATTTTCCCAGTCGCGGTCGCATGAGCAGGAAGTCGGGAGCCGACATCATTGACGACCTGTACCTGCGCCTTTGATGGGTTTGCATAAACATATAAGACCATGTCCCCATCCAGGACGGATACACTGATGGTTTCAGCGCAGCGTGATCGGAGCCTCTCAAGTATCTGGGAAGCACTTGACAGGAGATCGTCATTTTCAATTAGCGTCGCTGACAATCTAAGCAGGCTTGGTCCAATCTCATATTGTTTTGTGCTGGGATCGCGAAATAAGTATCCTCTTTTTTCTAACGTGTTCATAAGGGCGTGAAGACTGCTTTGGGGGATGTTAAGAGCCCGACCTACGTCGCTGAACGATAGTCCCCCTGGTGATGTAATAGCTAACTCGATGATGTCCAGAGTGCGAGCAGACGATTTTACAGAACCTTGAATCACCCAAACCTCACATGAGAATCCGTAATAATCCAGTTGTCACCCACTCGGTTCAGTCTACTCTCCATATGCCCGAGATTCTGGGGACCATCACAATTGTTTCGCGGTTGTGAATATTTTTCTAGTACATGAATAGAATACTGGATTATCTCTGACATTTCAAGACACATTGATTGCGAATAAACAGAGATTAAAGAGGACGCTATGGCCCATACAGAGTTGGCAGATTCTCCTGCTGCCCAATGGATCAGTGCGTCAATGTAGGTTTTTTTTTACTTGTTTGTTGGGGTATATCTATTTGCCGCGACGAAAAATAAGATCATGCCCCCTAGAAAGGTGAAAAAGCCGAGAACCTGGAAAGCAGGTGATGCATCCAGGTGGAGCTACAATATCCCGAGGAACATCACAAAGAGCGTTAATGTCAAATACCAAAAGCCGGTCACAAAGGAATATCCCTAACAAAACTCCCAGACGATGTTACTTTCCTGCATCAAGCTCCCAGCCCTGAAGCGTTGCTGGAAGCTCCTTTAAATCGTGGATTGTGCGCTGCATAGTGTTAAATTGCTCTTCTTCGGAGTGCCGATTGAACCACACAGCACGTATGCCAGATCTGGTCGCCCCAATAACATCAAATTCGTAATTGTCCCCAACCATGACAACGCTTGATGAACTTACCCCGAGATCATTCAAGATGAATTCAAAGAAAGCGCGGGACGGTTTTTTGTGTCCTATTTTTCGAAAACAGTAAACTCTCTCTATTATCTTGTCTAATTTGACCTTGGCCAGCGCTCGCCGTATCTCGTCTTCGGTGGAATCTTCTGCATTCGTCGCTAAGGCGATAATCCAGTCTGCCCGAAGCGACGAAAGTGTCTCTTGTGCGGATGGCATAGTTTCAAGCTGAGGCCAATTAGCCATTGGGCCACCGAACTTTGGGAAGACGCGCATAAGCGTATCTCCCCAGTCAAACAAAACACATTGAGTTCTGCGTACACCGATTGTCTTCGGCCCCTTCAATCTAATTGCTATCCTGACGCCTCTTCGGCCTCGTTCAGCGCCTCTTCAAATATGGCCAATCCCTCTTCAACGAGCGCTTTTGAAATGTTGAGCGGAGGTATGAAGCGGATTCCGCTTGTCCCACACCCAAGAAGCAGGAGGCCCTTCTTAAACACCCTGTTTACGACATCGTCTCTCAGTTCAGCGTCTGGCTCTTTGGTTGTTGGATCCTTGGCAAGCTCTGCAACAACCATAAGCCCCTTTCCTTCAACCCTGACAATGGACGGATGCCTTTTCTGTATTTTCGTGAGTTCCTCAATGAAAACTTCCCCCATTCTCGCTGCGTTTTCCATAAAGCCTTCCTCGATGAGCGCCAGGGTCGCCAGGGAGGCGACACAGGAAAGTGGATTCCCGCCAAATGTGCTTGCGTGAGCTCCCGCTCCCCATTTCATAATATCACTTCGGGCAATCATCGCTCCGAGTGGCATCCCGCTTGCCAGGCCCTTCGCGACGCATACAATATCAGGCTCAACATCCCAGTGTTCAACTCCAAACCACTTCCCCGTCCGTCCAATTCCTGTCTGTATCTCATCCGCGATCAGCAAGATACTGTATTTATCGCACAATTCCCGAAGCTTCGGCAAGAAACTATCTTGCGGAAAAATATATCCCCCTTCCCCTTGGATTGGTTCAACAATGATGGCGGCCACCTCTTGAGAAGAAACCTTCTTCCCAAATATGGTTTCTTCAATATACGTCACACAAATGCAATCGTTCTTACATTCCTGCTCTGCACGATGATGAGGACATCGGAATGGATTTGAAAAAGGAACATGGGTTACATTGGATAAGAATGGGGAAAAACCTTCCCTTTGCACAGGCTTGCTGTCTGTAAACGACAACGCCCCTGATGTCCTGCCATGAAAAGCTCCATAGAAGGCAATGAAATGCGGTCGTTTCGTTTGATGCAAAGCTAATTTTAGGGCGGCCTCGACACTTTCCGCCCCAGAATTTGTCAAAAATATTCCTTTTGCTCCGCGCATTGGAGCAATTTCAGCCAGCTTCTCGGCCAGCTCTATCTGTTGAGGGTAATAAAAGTCCGTCCCACTAAGTATGAAGGAACTTCTCGGCCTGGTCTTTGATTGCTTTTGTTACCGCGGGGTGGGAATGACCGGTTGATGTCGCTGCATTGCCCGCGGCAAAATCGACGTACCGATTGCCGTCAACATCCCAAACCTCGGATCCTTTGCCATGATCCATAACAAAAGGATAGACGCGCGTGTAAGAGGCGGAAATGACAGCCCGATCACGCTCAATGTATTTTTTCGCCTTCGGACCCGGGATGTTTACCTCGTTATTCTTGGCAACAATAAAAATTCCTCCTTGGAAAATTGATTGCATTCATGATATACCAACATGAGCGTTCCTAACAACCTCCCTAAATAATCGAGGGTGCTTAATCTCTATATACATCAATTTCCAAAAGGGTTTCGCTTTATTAAAGACGACCACGAACACACGCATCATGTTGGTTTTTAGGCGTTCACATGAGACTTTCGTTGTAGGCTCGTGTTCATATATGCAGGTATGTCTGGGTCACGTAAGGTCTTGTTCGCCTAGTAGATATGGCACTACCAATGGCCCTGCCGGAAGAACGGCGATGCGGGCATCGGAACCGAAGTGTGAGAGCAGCTCCTCGACAGTGTCCTCTATATCGTGGCACGGTCGTCCTAATGCATGCACAATTTCCGAATCCGATATTCCACCTGAATGGATGAAAAAATTCACTTTTTTACACAGCTGCGCTTGGATCTGAACATCCCACTGATCCTGCATAATGAAGTCCGGTTTGTGAATTATCTCCAATATATCTTCGGGTGAATCTGCTAAACGAATGATGTCTCTATACTCTCCATAACCTGGCAGACCTTCCTCGCACTCGCAGACCAAAATGACTGCCCCGCCATCCTTGACGACATTTTTGGTCACAGCCATGCCTTTAACAGACTGATACATACTGATGTCCATCGGATAACCCCCTGCCGTACTGATGACAATGTCGTACCGGTGTGGGACTGGCACCAAAGAGCTCTGTCTTACAAATTCCACTCCAGCGGCATGCGCCTGTTCAAGGTCGCCCGCAAATACACCAGTGATTTTTCTATCTTCTGTCTGGGTAACGTTTAGTATAAACGTCGGCTCGGTCAAGAGAGCCGCCTCGAGCATCTCTTCCCATATCGGGTTTCCGGCCGTGCATGCAAAGTCAGAGCCGGGGTGGCCGATCATTTCCGCGCTGTGATTCGCGTAGATCATCCGTTCTCCAGCAATGCCGGGAAGGACTGCCTTGGGTCCGCCGCTAAATCCTGCAAAAAGGTGGGGCTCGATGAAGCCTGTGAGGATTCGCACTGAACTCTGCATGTATCGACGATTGATCCAAATTTCGTGCCCGCGAGAGGAGTTGCCAGCGCAGACTAGATCGTCTTCTGCTCGGCAATCATGTTGAACAATAGTAAATCGTCCGACAATTCCATCGCCCAAGATTTCCACGAGTTCATCCTTCGTATTCGAACGATGGGTGCCGGTTGCATTGATGAATACGATTTGGTTGTCAGGAACATGGTCGAGCTCTTCGAGAAGAGGTGGCAAAATGTTGTTGTACGGCATGGGCCTAGTAATGTCGCTGAAAACAATTACCACCTCATCTGATATCTTGACGAGCTCTTTTAATGCCGGGCATCCAACTGGAGATCTCAAAGCATCTCGAACAGCATCTCTTTCATTGGCCACCGGCTTGACTTCGCCGGCCTTAACGACGGTTGTGAGCTCATCTGGAAGCTCAATAATTTTTCCCGTTCTGCCATAAAGAAGATTTACCTTCATAGCAATTGAACTCCTTAAAATCCGTGTTTCATCCAGTACTTACATAGGCGGCGATTATCTAAACGACATCGGATTACGGATTATTCTGTGCTTGATCCGGAACTTTCGTCTTCGCGAGCCATGCCGGGATGGCGGCATTACTGCGTGGCCCCAGCTCCCAGTTCTGTTTTTCCAAAGGGGCCGGGGGAGGCCAATGAAGCAGGCTGGTTTGCGCCATTCGTGTGACTACTTGCTCGGGTGTGACCTTAATTACCATCAGATCTTGAGCCAAGACGAAGGGTCGATTGGACCTCTTTCGAAGGAGGGTAAAGAAGGGATCTATCGTATCGTCGTCCAGGAAATAATGGTAACCAACACACAGATTTGCCTTCGCCATCTCCATTAACTCCCCCAACCTGTCCCCGGTGGTGTGCTTCCCAGCAATGAGCTCCGTGGTTTGACGTGGAATTCCGATCTTGATGTGGAATGTCTGCGGATCGATGAAAGCCTCATGCATGAAGACATCTACATTCTCAGCTTGCTCGGCCTCAAAACTGCTAGGAGATCCATCGCCATGAAAAGTCATGGAGAGACCTTCCCATTCCAGCCGATACCCAATGGGCCCAAAAATCGAATGCACAACAGGGAAGGCGAAGATCTTCACCCCTTGTTCATAGTGTATCAGCATCCTTGGATTGTCTGGACTTAACTGGCTAGTATCGAATTCATGAGCGAAAATTTCGGCTCCAATACTCGGAACAAGCCCCAATTTGCTTTGGATATGCTATTCTGCCGCTCTACGCATGTGCTCGCAAAACGCCTGGGTTCCCATCTCCTTCGTGTATCTGGAAGGCCCCCAGACTTATAGTGGGCTATTTCGCGCCCACCCCATGCCATCGTAGAGCACATGGAAATCACCTACGTGATCCAAATGTAGGTGGGTCAAGAACAGCTTATCGAGAAGCGCAGGGGAGATCTCCAGACTCCATAGGTTCTGGACAGACCCGCCGCCTACATCGAAAACAAATTTCTCGCCATTGCCCAGTTCCACCAGCCAACCAGTCGCTGCCTGCGCCCAATATGGACAGCGACAAGAAAGGCATCTTGCGAGATCCGGGTATATTGCGGAACACTCCAGCTATCGACTGCAAACAAGATGCCAACGCCCGGATCAACTCAAAAGCGGGACACCCCCATATATTGGGGT
>SDBS01002238.1_pt1 | contig 19444 bp, 20 predicted proteins | sample 2277091 | NCBI WGS metagenome assembly SDBS01 (sample SAMN10404972, study PRJNA504765) | marine sediment metagenome | isolation source: marine sediment core GS10_PC15, 163 cmbsf | place: Arctic Ocean: Southern Knipovich Ridge | collected 2010 | reverse complement strand
TATCAGTTGCTCTATGAGCCAAAACATGCAAAGTACTTGTATAGGAACTCATCTTGCATTTTCGCCGCAAAATCTTGTCAAGTAGTTTTTTACTTATTTTTGATTTTTTCGCTGAATAGATACTTTTTTTCTTTGTAATTCATCGTTTCGCAGTCTTGACCAGCACAGCCACTGTCTTTTCAGCGCAAACATCCCAGGAAAACTCGCTGGCACGCTTTTTTGCTTTTTCAGACATGATTTTTCGTTGATTATCATCCCATGCAAGAACAGTTTTAAGCGAATCTGCCAGTGCTTTCCCATCTTTTGGAGGATAAAAAATCGCCGCATCTCCAAACAATTCCGGCAGGCATGGGTTATCAGCAGATATGCAAATACAGCCATGAGACATCGCTTCTCCCCCGATCATTCCGAAAGATTCCACACGGCTGGTCATTACAAATGCAATACAGTTTTGATAGCACCACGCCATTTTCTTCTGATTTAGGTTGCCAACCCAACAGATTCTATCCGACAATTTGTTCTCTTGCGCCCAAGCTTTCAACTTTTTCTGATAGCCCGCCATTCTGTGTCCCGAGTCACCTGCAATCACCAATCTAACCGATTTTTCTCCCTGTGACGATAGATGCTTCATGGCCAGCAACAAATCCTCAAGACCCCTTGCAGGGTAGACTGAGCCGGCAGTGAAGAGAAGCCGCTTCTCCCAATCTTTCAGAATAACATGAGGTCTCTTGCAATCTCCATTTCTGGGAGCATCTATGCCATGATAAACCAACTCAATCTTTTCCGCCGGGATGTTCCATTGGGTTTCTAGAAAATCGGAAACAAATTTTGAAAGAGCAATTATCCCATCAGCATTTCTTATAGCCCTTTTTCCATCCACATACTGAGCCCATTCTCTAAACCTTTCGCTAACGGGGTTGCCATCAACGTTGCTTACAAATGGCGCCATGTTTTGAATCATATTTACAACCGGAACACTCTTAAACCTAAAATTTCGTTCAATCGGGACAAAAACAACATCCGGTGAAAACTTTTCGAGTTCCCGCAGCAGCTCAGTGTCATGACACTGAAACAAAAAACGAAACGGCTTACAAGTCAGATATCTGACATTCGGCATGGAATCAAACCAATCTTGAACACTAATAGAATCAGGCGAAGCACAAAGTATTGCTTTCACATCATAACGCGCAGCCATACGAGGAATTACATTACACAGATACTTCCTATACCCGCCGCTCATTCCTCCGCCTGTTAGATTAATAACTGCTATACGCATGTGTTCCCTTAGAATAGTTTGTTAACACGGTTTTGATCTTATCACCAGATATCGCCTCAGCAACTTGCGTGTTCCTATATTTCCAAAATCTTCTTTAAAAACTATAATCATCATTAAAAGCCACTTTTTTAAGGAGAATTTCAAACCTATCGCGCTACTGGACGGGGCCTAAATATGTTGACAGTTAATTAAGCCGTTTTCTTCATTTTAATACATTCATACTCCTCAGGTGAACAATAAGCAATAGAGCTGTGTAGCCGCTTCCGATTATAAAATAATTCAATATAACTGACTATCTCTTTGCGTGCATCATCTCTGCCTTTAAAACTGACATCTGTTCCGGGGTTACATAGCCAATAGTGCCATGATAGCGCTGTGTGTTATAGATAGTAACGAATTAGAGTTAACGTTTGAAAGGATACGTTGCAAAAACAGAAACTGATTGAGTGTGGTGGATAGATGGCAACTCCGGTCGCCCTACAGGCTCCCTGCGTTACCGTCTATCTTGGAATCCTTTCTGCTTGAGACATCAGTATGGGAATACTTTTTTTCGACCAATGTGTGGGTCAATTTTAGGTTGCCAGTTCCATATGCTTTCCAATCGTCAAACAAAATGGATGGGACATAGCGAAGGAATAAAAGTCTTACCAAACGAAACAAAACAAGTCCATCTAAACGTAGCGATAGAATTATTAGACGCAAAGACCGTACATCGAATATTCGAAGGGTGGCAATAATAATAATCCGGATCGCAGCATCAATGTTAATCAATTGTATTTCTTCCGGTGACAATATTCCATCGGCAACAAAACTTTTACGCAGTCTTTCTATAAGTTGAACAGAATAAAATTGATCTCCCCAAGATTTAAACTTTCTGTTCATAATACACTGAATAATATAAGCGTCTATATCTTCTTCAAGTACTTCCGAATTAATTGCTCGATTAATTTTTGTAGAATTTTCTTTATGCAACAAGGGATTCGTTGAACAAACGCTATCCTTATGCTTGCGAAGATAAAGTAAAATATCCGACAAGTTAGCCAGTTTTGTTTTTTTACTTAAACGACACCACAGATCATAATCTTCAGCATGAAGCATTTCTGGATCATATCCACCGACCTTCACTAGAGCATCTTTTCTAATCATTGTAGATGGGTGACAAATTGGACAATAAAAACATAAACTCCAACGTAGAAAATAATGCTTTAGAGGGAACAAAACTTTATAGCTTGACTTCCCATTTGAATCTATAACGTAAAAGCCTGTACCAAGAATGTCAATTTCAGAATGAGCATCCATAAAGGCAACTTGTTTAGAAAGTCGCTCCGACATACTGATATCATCACAGTCCATACGAGCTATGTACTGACCACGAGCTAATCTGATGCCTTTGTTGAGTGTTTCGATCAACTTTAGATTTGTTTTATTATGGACAAGACGAATACGCGGATCATTATACGACTCAATTAATTCTGCGCTCGAATCAGTTGAGCCGTCATTGATAATCAAGAATTCAAAATCAGTAAATGTCTGTCCAAGGATGCTATCTATTGCCTGACGTAAATATTTTTCACCATTGTAGACTGGCATTAAGACAGAAACTCTAGGATAGATTGACATACGACAACCCTTTTATCCTTCCATAATCCGCTATTAAAATTAACTGATACTTTTGAGAGACGCAGAAGCTGTTTCAAAACCCAAGCAAGCGGAGGGTTTGAAACAACTTCTATACATTTTGGAATAATTTTAGATAGTAGCCCATTAAAGCTTTGGGGCCAGCGTTCTCAGGAATAAGTAATATTTTACAGGGTATATTTGAAATGCCCGACTTTATGATTTCATGCACCTTATTAAAATACACAGGCAGATCTATTATTTCCATAGCACCCATTGTGAAAAGTTGCTGCATGCTTTCAACCCATTCATTGTGTATAATTGCGAACATGCGGCGACATAAGGCATCCTCGCTTATATCTTTTAGCTTGAATTCTGTTCTTTCATAACGCTCTAAAAACACAATTTTCTCAACATTGCCGGTTTGAGCACATGTGCCTGGTCCAAATATTTCTTCAACAGAAACAGTTGCCAAGTAGGGTGTTAAATTGATAGAATGCGCTACGTTATAGTATAATTTTCGCTGCTTCAAAAATTTCTTCAAAACACCGACAAAAGGAGCATTTTCAACGACAAATCTTTTGAGTTTGTAATTCGTTCTCTTTTTTATATTCAACTTCTGAAATATTTCAGGATAAACAGATCTATGATATTCTTTCAGCACAAAGGATCTCGGAAAAGATAAAGCACTACCCTCTTTGCCTAAAATTACTAAATCATCCCCCATATATTGAAAACCATATTCTTCCACCATACATCCCAGAAGAGCAGTCTTCCCTACCCCGCCTGCTCCAGGCAGAAGAGTAACATGTCCCTCAGAATCAGCAACTGCAGCAGCATGAACCATGGAATAGCTATTTTCAACTAACAAAATTTGAATATATAGATTAATTAAGAAGTTTGGAGAATTAGAATAAATCATAAATCCGCTATCATTTTTTTCAACGATAATCTCATTAAGCGGATCATGAAAACAAGCTCCTTGAACAGCTCGCGAAAGATGGAATTTATGAAAAACATCTGAACGGTCTATAAAAGCATTTTTATAAGGTTTAATCATAACTCGCCTTGGAGCAGCAGTATCTGATTTTATACTTTTTCGAAAATAGCTTATCTGGAAATCAATCTCTCTGATCAACGCATCCCCAACCCTCGGATCAATCAGCACCTCAACGATGTCATGTATGTTATAATAAAGCATTAAACCCTTTTTAATATATAGACTAATCCAGCAAGTTAAGCATAGCGCTGTGACTGAGAACGAATGACTTTTTGTCTAAAGAACAGCAGGCAAATCATTACAAAAAAGTATGACAACATTGTTGTTATGGCTGCTCCCCAAATGTTATATTTTGGAATTGCATAATAGTTCATCAAAATGTTGCTTGCCGCACCAACAAAAAAGCTTGCAAAAATGTAATTAGTTTTCTTTTTAAACATAATCGACATACCAGACATATTCATGATTCCAAGAAAAAAATAACTAATCAGCACTGGAAAAATGAAGATATAAGCATCATGAAATTCGGCACCAACAAATATTTCAAAAACAGGTTTCATCAAGAAAACAATGACAAGAGAAAGGGGGCAGATTATAATGGAATATAACTTCATGACCTTGGAATTTTTCTTTTCTGTTTCTACAATACCATCTTTTTGAAATAATGAATAAGTATAGGGTGAGTAGGCACTTGCTAAGCTAACCAGAAAAATCACTTCAAATAAAGATGCGAATCGATATGCCAAAGAGTATATTCCAATATCTGCATTAGACGAATAATAGGATAAAAACCAACGATCAGCGCCAATCATTACAAGCACAAAAAAAGTGGATGCAACAAGAGGGACACCAAGTCTAATACTTTCCCACATTTGAGTTAGATTTACTTTTCTCCAACTCCAGATTCCTGAATATGAAAAGAGAAACAAGCCAATAAGGCAAATAAGTACAGCAGAAATTAGTTGTGTCAGAATGATTCCGGTAATACCAAAATGAAATACTAATATAAAAATAATATTTAGAAACATTCCAAGTACCCCAATACTAACTTGAATACTTATAACGGTCTTAGCCCTTTGCATGACAAGCTGAAGATAAATAATAATGGTGGGAAAAAATGAAATAAATGAAATGCTGAGTGCCATATAGATCAAATGGCGTGAAATATCAGGACTTAAAAAAACTGCTTGAAGTTGTGGGACTAGGAAAAAAGCAATAAAAACGATCGGGGTTGCCAGGTAAATGTATGTAAAAACAATTTGAACGATGTGGCGTTTTCGTTCAACCCCCTCATGGTGAAAATATATTAGAGGCAGGTATCTTGTTAATCCCAGGGAAAAAATTAAGGTAATAACGGATATAAAAATATTAATTAATTCTAACTGTCCATATTCTGCTTTAGTTAATTCCCGTGTATAAACAGGAAGCAAGACAAAATAAGTCCCTTTTAATATTAAAATACCAATAAAATATGTAAAGAAATTCTTAAAGACACGGTTTTTATTACTGAAAATCGACAGGGATGTTTTAAGCGGACCCCATGTTAAGGCTAATTTTCGTATGAAACGAATCAATGTTTTTGTCTTTTTTATCCATCTCCTCAAAAGAAAGCACTCAACCTTCAGCCGATCATTCAAGGGGCATCTTTTTATCCGGCGTGAATATAAGTCTATCTAACTGCTTAATATCGCCGAATTTTTCTAAAAAGTTAATTATAGAACACACACCACCAATACCATTAACCCCTTCCCGCACATCTGCAGGAGACCCATCGACAACTAATATAGAAATGTTATGATGATTATTTTCTCCAAACACACTTTTCAGGCATAACTGGAGATATTTTCGGCGAACTTCACCTTCACAATAAAATGTAAAAACAATAGTAATATCCGATAGATTCATAATGATTTTACCTGGAAAAAATGGACACCTATTTTATGCAGCTTTTTCAAATTTTCTATCAGGTCCAACAACCTATTCCCAAAACACCACATGTTGATTGATGTTATTGACAATATCTTCCTTGATCTCCTCGTTATAAACCCCTGCCCGGAGAATGACGGCTGCATTTTTACATCTTTCAGGATCTTCGGTGATTGCACCATGAGTGATGTGCCGTAGAGACGCTTTCCCTGTTTATTTGTAGCATTATCCAGGATGCATTTGATTTTACTTTCATCCAGACCAAAACCGATCAGGTATTAGGAAAACACATGTCCGCCAAACATGAAGACCTTACCATCGTGAGATCCAATCCCCTTCCTTGCTTTTCAAGATGCCCCGCCTTTAGGCGGGGTAATTCACTTCCTAAAAGTATGGAAGTTTTTGTTAACTTGGAGAAAGGATAAGCTATGGAATTTATAGTTAGGGCAGTTTGTTAAGAAAATAACCTGTTAAAAAAATCATATCAGGTGTAATATAGATATTTCTCATGAAATTTTCCTTCCTACTGCAACAAATGCAGTGGTACGGAGGTCTGTCTCATCTGTATAATCAATATTGTTATCAATGTCTGAAGGTAACTCTAAATCATGCCTAACTGCAACATATGGATATCGCCAATCCATATTGCGCTGCTCTGCCAAAATGTTTTTCCAAGAAGAGAAACGTTGCCTGTTTCCCCTGGAAAAGCATTCGCTATCTTCCCAAACAACATTTCCAGACAGAAAATCAAAGGGATTTATCTGTGGGTTACGATGGTCCTCCATATCTATAAAGTGCGCACAATATGATCCCTGATCCATCAACTCGATAGATTTTTTTAACAAGAGCGTTACCTCAGCAGGAGGTACATGCTCCATAACTGTGTAGGAAAAAAGGAAATGAAACGTTTCTTTAATTTCTTCAGAATCTATCAAATCAAGAGGAGCCAAGTATTCAACTCCAATGGCTTTAAGCTTTTGCATATCGTACCCCGTTTTCCTAATTTGTTGTAATCTGGATATAAAGTCGTCGTGAGATACATGTGGGCTCAAAAATCGTCTTGCAAGAATAGTATTACTAACAGCTAGTTTCATGGAACGAGCAGAAAGTTGCTTATATTTGTCAACGGTAACGACCTTATCACATCCACATATGTACAATCCAAGCGCATGAGTGCAAAATATTCCTGTACCAATTTCAAGAGCTTTTCGCTTTTTTAGAGTAAAATCACTGAATTCTGATTTAGTTAGAGAAAGTATCCAGCCCAGAATACCCATCATAGAATCAAAAGACCTATGCCTTATGGCCGCATCCAGACTGCCTCGTCGTAATAGTCTGTTTTTCAACCGCTTAGAAAAATTTACAGTTTTAGAAAACATAGCAACTCCGGTCTATTCAGGGTACTCGCCTCCTATGCATGAAAACAACTTTATTATAGAATAATTTATCCTATTGGGAAGAGCACTTTGGACCTTACCCCATTGTATGGGCCATATTTAAATTGAGTCTTGTGTCCTGTAAAGAAATATTTTGTTCTTTTCAAAATTCATACGGTGTTAAATCGTTCAAAGAACTATGTGGTCGTTCTTTATTGTATTCGTTTCTCCATACTTCGATCTTTTCCTTAGCATCAATGATGGAAAGGTCCGTTTTATTATAATAATTGAGTGACCTCAAGATTTAGTTGTGTAAAGTCTCATCTTTGAAAAGGCCTTAAATCTGAGCTAAATAATTTTAAGGAGCATATATTTTCTAAAACTATAGTTACTTAGTTTTTCTTAAAAAAATATAATCTTGAACTAAAATCTCACCGCTTGCCGATATCATAGGATTTCCCAATGCACAAAGCAACTGATGGGTATCCCTCAAATACATATAAATATCATCAAGTGACTTCTGGTTAACAAAAAGGGATCTTGAGGCTTCTAAAGTAATAATCTTAGTTCTTTCCAGTATTGCTTTGGCCCCCACGAGTGCTTGGTATTCAAACCCCTCTACATCTATATGCATCACGATATTATTTCCTAACTCAAGATTTTCTAATCTTTCTATGTTATCTAATCTGACAACATTTACTTTATCCTTGATAATGGTGGAATTGGCATGAGATTGTGTCGTTTTATAGATGCTAGAAAATTGCAACATCGAAGATGCTTGAGATGTCGAAGAAGACAAGGATCTATTGAATTCAGCCTCATAAGCATCATCTCCAACAGCAAGTTTCATTAAAGTAATATTTGACATTTTTTTTTCAACAAATTCTAGTGCGGGATGGCAATCAATTGATGGCTCAATCATTACGATTGGAATATACTGATCAAAAACAAAAAAGGCAGCAAGTGAATTCATTCCTATATTAGCCCCAACATCTAAATAGCTTGAAGCATCATAAATATATTTTCTAATCATATCCATATTTAATATTTCCTGAAGTATTCTCACTTCCAAAGTCTCTCTGGTCATTCCAATCTTTAGATTTCTTGGAATAACTTTATTCAAAAGTCGCTTTACAACAAGATAACTTAGTTTAGTTTTTTGTTTGGTCTTAAATCGCAACCATATTAGATAGAATAGACGTAATATTTTGTTCTTTATTGCTGACATATGTGGCCGCCATTTTTATTTTTAATTAATAGAAGAGTATAGATTTTTCTGAGCTTGCTAGTATTTTCTTTTGAGATTAATTGCATTATTGTAATAATCAAACACCCTTACTGTTAAGCTATGCAACGGTCTCGAAACATGATCGAAATGAAAATCCACGATCTAATCGACAACGGGACGATTTTATTTAAATTTCCGATTCAAAAACATCTGTCTCATTTTTTTTGCTATACTTTTAAAAATATAAAATAATGAAGGCCGCACGAAAAAAAGACCATTACTTAATATTGAACTTTTATTAGATGATTTGAACAATCGCAGTTTCGTGCGACTATAATTATTTACTTTTCCACAACAATAAAACTTTAATTTTTTAGTCAGATATTGGCTATAAAAATGGTTTTTCTTCCATACAATGGTATCTATGCCCGTTACCCTTATATTCCTATACTGCGACTTATTCCATATTGGAAGCAGGGCTGCCTTTCCATTTATAAACTCATCTGGAAACATATCGACAATATTGTTTAAATAAGGCGAATATGTATAACCTCCTTTAGTAAAAATAACATATGGTGTTTTTATTGTTTTTTTATAATTTTTGCGCAGGTTGTTCATTTCAGCTTTTGATCGTGACAACTTAACATTATTGAAATCTTTTTGTACTGCATCTTCTTTAGAATCATCAATTATTGTAATCAATGGTTTACGTGACTCGGCAGTTGATATTGGTTTTTGTTTGTTGTTCAAATATTCCTGCTCCAGGTAGCAAAACATATTTCTATAAAGGTTCTCATAATCAAAATGTTTAATTACATTCTGAAAAAGATTGTTGGCTATACTAATTCTTTCATTGTCATTTTTTAAATAATAATCTACTTTTTTTACCAAATCCTCTATTGAATGATACATAACGATATCTTCATTTTCGATTAAACCGTAATCCTCAATTAATGGTAGATACTTAGTGGAAATACACATTTGTCCGTTTCTGGCGGCCTCCCAAATCTTTGTATTCATATGGAGTGCACCGGTTAGATGGCCTTCTAATAGTGCTAAAATGATTTTTGTTTGCCTTATAGTACGATCGAAGTCTTCAGATGCGACATATCCTAAGTAAGAATCTTTTAATTTTTTAAATTTTTTCCATTTTGGACTTCCAAAAATAGAAACCTTTATTCCTGCATCAACCAGAGCTTCAATGATTAAGGGCCTAACCCCAAATGGCACACCAAAAATAACAACATCATGTTGTTGCTTTTGATTGATACTATTTAGATTTTCAAACTTTGTTTCGGAGATATGACAGCTATTAGGCAGATAATAACAGCAGCCTGGAATTAGTGAATTGTAATAATCAACGCAACTTTGAACATAAGCAACTACCTTATCGAACATAGGTAAGTAAAAGCGGTTATATTTAGAGGTAAACTCATCATCACCGAAAATTCCTACAACATAGACCCCCTCTCTTTGTAGGTCAGCTACTGTTTCCGGCAACAAAAACGATGAATAATTGTCTATTGTTCCGAGAATTAGTATGTCACACTTATATGATAATACGCGTTCATAGAATTTTCGATTTAGCTCAACAAGATTATTATCATCGAAAAAAGGGTATCCTTTCATTAAGTGGATCTTGTGAGCTTCTTCGCGCGAATTAAACTCATATATGTCTATTATGTTGTGATCCCAGTTGGTAAAGGCTTTCCTAATTGCGGGTAGCCTATCCCTTTCCCATGGATTGCCTGGAAGGGTATCACATGCCAATAAAAAACTTACTGCCATTATTCTGCCTTGAACTCCTTATTAACTGGAAATGGTACTGTTTTGCTATTTGAAACCAAGCTTATTGAGGTCATCTTTCCATGCGTCAACTGCTTGCAACTCACTTTCTTCAACAATATTATCTTCAAACAAAGCTCGATATAATTGAGAAAGATTTTCCAATGGTGTTCCAGTTAGAGTTAACGATTCCATACGCTCAACAATAGTAACTACGTTCAGATACATTGGGATTTCATCTCTAAAATCTTGCATCAGATCATGTTTATTGCGATCTTGCCGTACGGATGCACCACCGAAGCCTAATAATAGATTTTCTTCCCAAAGTAATCTTTGCGTGACATAGCCTCGTAGAATATCTGTAAATCTGAATGTTACAGATTTGGGCAAGTACATAAAGGGGAAAGCTTCTCGAGTCCAAAAAGTATTTTGTGAATTAAATGGGCAATACACGTTTTTAGCCAAAGCAAAATTATCGCGATCTTTAAATTGTACTGGTTGATTACGAGTTAATCGATAAATTGCATCTACATCGGACTCATCATCTGATAGTTGTTGCCAAACACCGATATTGGCTTTTTGCCTGCTGCTCCTTTTCTCATAAGAAGTTAAGACATTTTCCAGAGGAAACCCTCTCGGCCAAATAAAAGAATCACTAAACTCTTCATAAGCATTGAAAAACTTTACATTATCGTATATTTCAACATCTTTAAGACTAAAATCAATATCCCCCCCCCATCCTTCCTTGGGAATATTGTCGTCATCCGACTCGGCGATAATCTCAGCACCATTTGCGATAGCATATAAGTATCCGATATTTTTTCTAGAGTAATGATTTTCTGGACAACTATTGTAATATGAAAAGCCAAGTTCTGCTTGTTTATCAATATCCAGAAATGTAATTCTTTCATCATTAATTTCTTTAGGCCCCTTTTTGTCCCCAACTAAAATGAATTCCCAGTCAGATAATGAAGCATATTTTTCCATAGCTATATTCATAGAATTTATGCTTGTTATTACTATATACTTTTTAAAAGCAGAATTAAGTTTGATAGATCATCTCCCTTTGCTTTCTGCAACTTCCTCACAAGACCAAATGGCCGTTGATAAGAAGCATCAGCGTCTGACTTTCTGTTGCTTCAGGCAGTGCCTGAAGCTTAAATGCAAGGTGCTTGAAAAACCGGAAAGATTCAAAAACTGTTCAGCGCACTATATTCAAAAAAAGGGTAAGAAAGGGCTCCGGCGATTCCAGATCCTGAATTAAACAACGCTATCGCAGCAAGATAGCTGCTAAGAAGAAGCTGCCGCAAAGGTAGGACAGCTGAGGGTCCACTCTGCATCAAGAATCGCATATGTGGCATTCATATAGCGACCGTTTATACCAAGTTTTCTCATCTCTTTTTTATTGGTAAAGACCGCATTAATGGTCACTTCACTGCCCGTACCGGCAGTTGTGTGAATTGCAATAGTCGGAATTCCAGCCGTCTGAACTTTATCAAAACCCCTGTATTCAATCCCTCGCCAAGGATTTGTCTTGAGAACAGCAGCAGCCTTTATTATATCCAGACAACTGCCACCACCAATACCTATCAAAACATCTATTTCTGATAGGCCGCGAATCTTGTCAACTATGGTATCGAGATAGTCATAATCAGGCCCTTCCGTTCCTCTCACCACTTCCACATTTAATTTTCCAGCAACATTTGAGACAATCTATTGCACTTCCACAAAATACTGCGACTTGCTTTTGACTCCCTCGTCTACAAGAATCACTACGTTCCTGAATCCATTTTCTTTTAAAAGTCCGCCGATATTTATAGACCATCTTATTCCGTAAAATGTCTGTGTCTGTAAAAAAAATGTTGGCGTGTTCATCATTTCAGTTTTGCCCCTACATTGAATTTGCAATCGTATTCTATTTGGGCTTGCTCTAAATTCTTCCCCGCCGATGCCCAACCGGTATCCACGCGATGGGAAGAACCTAAGTTTTACATATTATTTTTATAGTGTCCAATAATTGATATATAATAATTCCCCAAATACCCATAACACTAAATTCTGATAAAACTTTCATTGCTTCTTCCATTTTATTCCCCACTTTTTTTATTAGCTATTTCACCAGCTATTTTCCAATTAGTTTGAATCCAATCCAGATAATCAAAGACACAAACACTTATCATCAAAGGAAGCATTACAGCGATAGAACCGACAAAAATAACAAACACATGGTCTGGAGCGACCTTTTGGATTAAACGGCAAATCAAAGAGCCAAGAATCCAAAAAACAGAAATAGCAACTGAAGTAATCACACACAGTTTAAATCCCAATCGCAAAAATCGTAATGCTCCGATTGCGCTTAATTTAATAAAAGTCAATGTTCGTTTCATTGTTCAACACCTTATTAATAATTTCTATCTACAAATTGCTTTTGAGGAATTATTTTCCAAATTTTATCATCTTTTAATATTGTGGTAATTATATCTCTACTTTTGCCATTTTCTGTCACTTTACGAAAGATTTTTATTATATCTTTATATCCATACTCCCAATGAGGCTTATCCATTAAAGACAACACTTGCCTAAAATTATCCATATCTTGTTGTGTGTCCACTGAAAGTTGAATCTGTCCAAGCTCTTCTCCGGATTCAAAATTATATATCGAATAGTTGTCCTTATTTCTGTAAAAATATTTAGTGACATGCTCCAAGTCTTCTATCTCTTTCATCTCTTTATATGCATCAAGAAAAGCATCTGATTTAACGATTTCAACAGACTGACCTTTTGGATATGTGCGTTTTAAAACATTGGTTACGATATCGTAGTTATTATCCAGAAATATCTTTATTCCCAAATCAACAAGCCGCTGATCCAACAAAGGGCTATCCTCGGATATTCTTACAAATGCTTCAAAATTATACTTTTTCAAGAGTCGGTAAAATCTTTTCGCAACATTGGTAAGTGAGCCACGAAAACAGGAAACACCTTTTTCTAAGCAAAACTTCGTTATGGGATTATCAGTTGTGGTATCAGATGTAGCCACAACAATATTTGACAGATATTGTGATTTGGAAAGCCTTTCTAAAAGATACTGCAACATCGGTTTCCCGTTGACATTTTGCAGCACTTTACCAGCAAGTCTTTTCGAGGTTATACGGGCTTGTACGATTGCGCCTATTTTCATTTCAGGTCAAAACTTTTGTAAGTAGTTAGAGTTTATGTTGTATATGCTCAGTAATTAGGCAACTCATTTGGTCTGTGTTATAAAGGCAAAATCACCAAAGGAGTCACCTGTGAAATGAGAGCTTCTGACCTTTTTTGCGCGGAATTATAGATAAAGCTCACATCTTGTTAGATCAAAAGGATTATCTACATCGATTCCATAGGCTGGTGGCATAACATAAAGTTCAGTTTCACCTTCTGCAACAAAGTTTTTTTCCTTAACAAAAAATTCAAGATCAGCCAAATAAATAGCGCCATTAATATAATAATCATAAATTATCCAGCGGGTGGAAGAATAATAAGATCTTTTTTAAACTGACTTAAGAATACACAGAAAATCCCTCTTTTTCAGCAATGATATAAGCGTCCAACCCAACCGTTGTTTCGCTAGGTCTGGGTAAAATATAAGCAACAACCTTGTCGATAAACCCCATACGAACTCCGGCGTCATAAATCCTTTGTTGGATATCAGTATCATTGACCTTATTCCATTTCTTGCGCCAGCAATTTATGTTATATTTAAAAAATCTCAAATATGAACGGTATAACCATGTTTGGGTGCCGCCAATTCTGGGATTATCATCTTTGACATCCACAACGATTTTTTCGCCAAATCGCTCTGCAATATAAGAAGCGGAAACAAACTCATAATTACCTTCTTGGGCAAACCTGAGCAGGACCTCGAGGTGGTCTGCCGTCCATATGTCGTCATCGTCTAATCTAGCAATCCACTGCCCCTTCACCATTCCTAATGCAACATTTGCTGCAACAACCGGTCCGGCTAGCCAATGATTTTCCGCAGTAGGTGGATATCGATATCCTCTTTTTGGGATATTATAATATCGGATTCGGTAATCGCCAATTTTGGATACTAACTCCATGGTGTTATCTGTACAATGATCACCTATTATAATTAATTCAAAATTATCATATGTCTGAGAAAGCACCGAAGCGACTGCTCTTTCAAATAATATTTGTCCCCTGTTATAGGTAGGTACATAGACAGAAATTAATGGTCTTTCATGATCTTTTTCATAAAGATGATCATATTTTGCACGAGCAATCCTTAGCTTGATAGATTCTGTAATATAAAATCGTAAGGAGTTAAAAAAACAAATCAATTTATCTTGTATTGTTCTTTTTCTTTCATGTGACATAATTTTTATAAACGTGTCCCTTATATTTCAATTCTTGCGTCATTTATTATAATGTTATATTCTGGTCTCCAAACATGAATTTTTTCACCAATTTCTATCATTGATTGTAAGGCTTCATTTGATATTCCCCCATACCTCTCAATTTCTGCTCCTTCTGGTAAAAGCTCAATTAAGAGATTTCCTTGAATCTGCTTATCCCTGGGTAAAGGGCGGAATGCAGATGTCGATTTAGTTGGATTTGTATAACCATAAAAAGAAATTTTTTTGGCTCGCATTTCAGGAATAGAACAAAAATTCAAAATTTCCCAAAGATTATGTGTAATCTCATATACTCGTATTCCAGTATCTAACATACAATACATAAGAAACATCTTTATCAATTACTGTATTTCCTTCCAAACGTATATTGATTCCAATATTTATGTAACGTATTGTATTTTCGACAAATTGCAACAACATTTCTTTCCAGTTAGGAATTTGGGCAAACCATCCAATTACAGCCACAAGATCCCATTTTCTACTCTCTTCGATGTCATCAGGGTAATAACCTTTTATCAATTCAATATCGAGAAATTTAGATTTAAATATCTTTTTTCCTGCTTCTATGGCTTTTTCATCTGGATCTATACAAGTATATTTTATAAGCTTACCATATTCCTTTTTTAAAGCATGGCCCAACCCTCCTGCCCCCCCCCCAATATCTAAAACAGACAAACCTTTAGAAACTTCGACTTCATTTTTAAAGAAATAAATTTCCGAACGGAAAAATTCATTTAATTCTTTCCTGAAAAGACTATACAATTTAGCGTTTAAATTTCCACTAGCGGATACTGACTTTTTCATCCCTTTTCCTCCATTTTTCTAACAATTTTCAATAAACTCTGGCGTGAACTGCTTATAGCTCCTGTGACTCCATGGTGTCCATCCAGCACTATGTTTTTCGATATCCTCCTTTGTGAACACCTTGTCAAAAAGCTTCATTTTTCCTTTTCGATATTTCGGGGAATTCACCTCTTCTAACCTCATGGCATTACTTTTCGAAACCAAATCAGACTGTTCATGACTGCTCGGCCTTGGCATTGGTATCGCTGCGCTACAATTCGGACAATACCGAGAAACCTGATCCTGGAATTCGCTGGGTTCTCTCTTCCACCATCCTTTTTCGATCGGGTATCCCCCTGGCCCATCAAATAAATGGTCCTGGGCGGCTGCAACTTCACAAAAGAAGGCCCCTTTGGGGGTAATTGATGCAGACCACCTTCTCTGTAGCCAGCAGTTATTAATAAGCTTCCACATGAGCTCTTCATCATCAATTACATCTTTAGCAGCGATAAGAATGGGTTGATGCACTCCCTCATTTGGGTCCTTATGGTCATTATATAATATCTGTTCCGGATAAAACGTTTCGGATATCATGTCTTTATACTCTTTCCATTTACACCCATTGGTCCAAAACTGTCGGCGCCCTTTGTCAGGAATCATCTGTTGGTAGATTTTGCAAATCTCGCGAAACTGAGAATGAATTGTGGGCTCTCCACCCATTAGCCCGATGCCATAGGAATAGCCCTCAAGCGAGCCTATTGCTTTTCTTACAGTTTTTAGATCCATAAAAAAAGGCTTTTTGTGGTGCCCAACGAACCTTGTACAATTTGCACAGGTTAAGTTACAGGCATTAGTAATCTCTATTTGTATGGTCTTGACTTCATAAATTGGAATCATCTTCGCTCCTTTCCCATTACTCCTGCTCACTTTTCACGAATAACACTTGATACATTATATGCTGAATTCGCCGCCTTTCTCTAATCCTCTAATCGTAGCCGTTTTAAGCCGCCACCGTCCATCAACCTTTTCCAGAACAACTAATGGTACTTTTCTTAAAGTTGGTTATTTCACTCCATCATATTTTGCAATTGTGTTCCGCATTTTATTGTAGCGAAACTTTCTTTTCATTTAAAACTCCAAGTCTTATTATACTCACAGGATTATTAATGGAAGGATCAGAATTGCACGATAAAAATCAACAGCGCTCCAAACAATTTTTCAAACCACTGATAAAATTATATTCCCACCTAGCCAAATTCATACCGTTATTTAGTAGTTGTTTGCGAGCATTCGGAAAACCTTGTCCAATAAAGTTGAACAAGCTTGCTGTTGCAACTGCATCCACCATATCATTCTGGAGGCCTTCTAAGAGATGATGCCAATTCCCGGCACCTCCTGCAATGATGATTGGTATTTTTACTATATTATTTAATTTAGCCACGAGATCGAACATGTAACCGTGTCCGGTTCCATCCTTGTCCATGGAATTAAGATATATTTCTCCAATGCCAACATTAATGATATGCTGGATACATTCAGGGAATTCTAATTCGATTTTTTTCGAACCATTATCGATATAGATTTCAAAATTATCATTTTGTCTTTTAACATCGACTGAAGCAATAATACATTGACTCCCATATATACTAACCAATTCCTTTACAAAAGATGGCGCCTCAAATAAGGCCGTGTTAATTACTAATTTATCAGCACCTGAGTTTAATATTGCTTTTGCATGCTCATGCTTAGTAATGCCGCCCCCGGCCGAAATGGGAATAAAGCATTCCTGACCAATTAACTTTATATGATCACAGAATTTATGCAGATTTCTTTCACAGCGGGAGGCATCTAATATGATCAATTCGTCAATTGTAAAAGCAATCTTTTTGAACTCATAATTATTTTTCAGCCATTCAATATTTCCGGCACGCTGCAATCTAAAATTTCGACTTAGCATGAAGCCGCCGTCGTTATACAAAAGAGTAAAAATTAATCTCTTCTTGGCCATTAAATTTTCTCAATAAAATTTTTTAATAAAACAAGCCCATTCGTCTGACTTTTTTCAGGATGAAATTGCGTGCCGCAAATATGTTCCTTTTCAAATGCAGCTATAAAAGGCTCTCCATGTAAACACGTACCAACGGCGTAAGGCTGGGCTTTAAATGCCATTCTATAACTGTGCGTAAAATAGAAATCTACTTCAGATTCTAAGCCATCAAACAATTTGCTTTTTCTTTTGACGGAGACTGTATCGAATCCAACATGGGGAATTTTAAGGTTGTTAAACGCTTTGTCATTAAATCGCTCAACGGGACAGTCAATAAATCTAAACCCATCACTCCAACTGTCTTCCGTGCTTGATAAACCTAATAATTGCATCCCCAGACAAATACCGAGTATTGGTATCTGTCTTTTATTGACGGATTCCTTTATTATTTCAACCAAATTATACGTCTTTAAATTATCCATTGCCTTATAAAAAGAACCTACACCAGGCAAAATAAGCTTGTCGGCATTACTAATTATGCCTGGATCAGAACTGACCATGGATTTAGCTCCCAAATAATAAATTGCCGATTGAATAGAAAAAAGATTGCCCATCCCATAGTCAATGATTATAACCACTAAAATCTCCTACCTCAATTGAGCGTAAACAAAATGCTGAAAGATATAAAAAGATTTGGATTACAGTCTGTTGGTCTACAACAAATTTCGCTCAATTGAGGTCCTATTCAACTTCAAATGTAGGTTGCCACCTGCCATTAACTTTAATGAAAAGTTCGTTATTGGCCCATTTGTCTAATCCTGCATCAAATTCTTCATAGGTCATTTGGTAATAATCTAAATATTGATTAATGAACTCTTCTGGATAATGATTGTCATATAAGCGCACTAATTCAACAGCTTGATCCCTGGTCATTGCACCGCGTCGAACTTCGATTCCCGCATCCTGCGTTGCTCTTCCAAATCCATATTTAAGATACATAAGATATGTATGTATGGCATAGAGCGCTTGATCATTCTGTGCAAAATTTGTAAAGGTACCAACATTGGTGTAATCTGCTTCTTTCAATCCACAATGTTCCTTCGCTAGAAGGTAATTCTTGTAAGAATCCCATGCTTCAAAATAACTCCAGTGGGTAAAATAAAGTTCTTTTCCATCTAATTCTTCTTCAGAAGGAAATGTAAAAAAATAAAGATCTTGTTTATTTAGATCTAATTTGTTAAAGACTTTTTCATATCCTGCCTCAAAATAGACGCGCTTCATATATTCGATGTCAAATAAGCTCTTGTTTTTTGATTCTGTAGAGCCACCATATTCCACTTCGCCATCTTCACCATAAAATAGAAGAGGGATGTTAAAATTGACGGCTATTCTTATAACTGAAGAGAAAATGGCAATAAGCCAGCCATAGTAGGGAAAACCATTTTCGATGAATCCCAATTTATTAATTCTTTGCATGACATTTACACCAGGACTCACATGAATATGATTAAAACCCGTATTGATGAAATTTAAAAGGCTTTCATTTCCTATGGATAATTCAAGGGCTGGCCGAACCGTAACCGTAAGAGGATGCATTCCATAGAGATATTTTAGTTTATAAGCAATGCTAGATCCATCTTTTCCGCCGCTAACTGGAACGATACAGTCAAACCCGCCAGACGTTGAACGATATTTATCAAGCAATGCCTCTAATTCCTTTTTGCGAGGCGTCCAATCCATGGTCTGTTTTTCTTCCATCCATTGGCAGGCATTGCACCAACCTCGTTCATCAAAAGTGACTCGTGGCCGAGTCGACATATTGAGACAATTCTTACACCAAAATACCTTGTTCATTTCATTTTCCTTCTGATGTTTTTACCAAACGGTCCAACCGCCATCTATAATTATATTCTGTCCAGTTACATAGGAAGATAGGTCGCTTGCAAGATAAACAACCGCGCCTTTAAAATCTTCTTCAACAGCCATACGCATAAGAGGTGTGCGTTCTATATATCTTTTCTGAAAAACTTCTGACTGCCCTCTACTAACAC
>SDBS01002236.1_pt1 | contig 19451 bp, 16 predicted proteins | sample 2277091 | NCBI WGS metagenome assembly SDBS01 (sample SAMN10404972, study PRJNA504765) | marine sediment metagenome | isolation source: marine sediment core GS10_PC15, 163 cmbsf | place: Arctic Ocean: Southern Knipovich Ridge | collected 2010 | reverse complement strand
TCCGTGATATCAAGAACGAGTTCTGTAAAGTGATCAGAAATCACGCTGCGTTTTTCCCAGCGAGAAAAACTTGCTCGATCTCCGTCCTCGCTCTCCTCCAGGGGAGGAACCATGCCCGCTCGTACTCCAAACGGATTTCTCCATCATCTTCCCAGAACTCTAAATAAAATCACGGAAATGGAAATGCTTACCTTTTGAAACTCATTATGCTAAATTTATGTGGTGAACAAGAAAATCATTCTGATTGTACTGACGATCCTAATTTTCACGCTGAACCTGCAGGCAGAAAAAATCGATATCCAGATCTCATTTGGGGGATGGAGCCTATCTCCATTTATCACCTCGGTCGAAAAAGAAACCGAAAGAATAGTTGGAGATGAATTATTTTATATTGTTAATACACTTCTCCCCGGCGCCGCACTCTCGGCCTTTCAATCCGACATTGAACTTTCTTCATCGGGGAAATCTCTGGATTTATCATTATGGTACACGGTTGGCCAGAGCAATTTTTCGTTGGGTTTAAAGGGACAGTATTACAGCTTTCATCTTCCTTACTCCTTAGATTCAGTCCAGTCCATCAGTTTTTTAGGTTTTCCGCTCATTGAATTAGAGGCTCAAGCTGAGGGTGAAATCAATCTCCAATCCGTTATTCTCTCTCCCCTGGCACGATGGACAACTTTGTCAGGAAAAAATTTCAAACTTTCCTTATATGGAGGTTTTGCCATTTTCCATTATGATGGCGATTACACCCTCGAGGGAGATGTTCTGGTCAGGTCTCCTTTGGGCGATTTTGAATTCCACGGAGAGGAATCCCAATCTATTGAAGAACTGCGGGAATGGAGTGACCGGATCCCAACCTGGATGCTCTCTCCTTCGTTTGGGATGCAAATGCAGTACAACTTGAACAAAGAATTTGGTCTTTTACTCGATGTGTCTCTATCTCATGGATTTTTTTTCTCGGCCGGCGTGTTCTTCGCTATAGGTTCATCGCAATAAGGGTTTAGATTTTCACTCCTAGAAACACCACAATGGCATTTGTTTTTATCCAATCTTCTTTTTTGACTTCAGGAATATCCAGATCCGTTCCGGCGATATCCGCAAGACCGACATGATATCTCCCCTCGATAAACACATAGACAGGGCCCGCTTTAAATTCAACACCTCCACCGAACACAAGGCCATAATCTAATCTATTGACACCATCCTTATACACTTCTGTTCCAGCTTGGGATTCGCCATCCGTGATGTTGTTATACTCGTATGTGGCTTTGCTTGACATAATATAAGCAATCTCGCCTCCACAGATGACATAAGGAGTTGGAGCCGGGAGGAGTCTGAATTTCACCAGGATTGGCACACTCAGCTCGTCTATTTTCGCTGTGGCCTCAAAATTCGCACTAAAACCGGCTACGGCTTGACTCACTGATCCTTTAAACATCACGCCTTTTTGGAAATAAAGGAGATCAATCTCCAGCCCAAACCTGGATCCTACTTCATAGCCGATGCCACCCAAAAATCCCGTTCTGGGTTTCATGAATCTATCCGGACTCGCTTCGGGGATTTCGGGAACATAGGAATGCGAGATCTCGGCACTGGTCAATCCCCCCAATATTTTAAATCCGCCTTTGGCCAACCATTCTCCTAATGACCATTTCTCTTCTTCAGGTTGGGATAAAGCGCCGGCCGTTAAAGGGAGCATAACAACAAGATAGACAAGGAACACCAAAAACAATATTTTTTTCACTGCTTCTCTTTACAATGGAATTATTAGATTCTGTGATAAAAAGTCAAGTCAAAGAAAAGGATAGAGCCGGTGTTAATTACTTTTTTTTCAGGATAATCTGTCCGCTGGTTTTCAGGCAAATGAGGGTTTTGCCTTCCCCTGCCGTAAGCTGAGTCATGTCTGCATTTTTATCGATGAGAAGGACAGGGATTTCTGAACTTATTTTGCTGTGTCCCGAGGTTACGGCAATCGTTGCATCGACATCTCTGGGAAGTGTTAGTTGAATCGTTTTGTATGTCGTCGAGAGATCGATCTGGGCATCGGCAGGCAGATCGCGGATGTGGGTAACCTCGATCGGACTAGAGCTCCCTTTCACAATAATCGACCCAGAAGTCCCCCGGACGATAACGTATTTATAGGAATTGGTGATCTCGACATTCCCCGCGACCTCCTCAGCAGTGACACTGCAGGAACTGCCGTCTACTTCCAGATCACCACCAATCCCATCAACGAGGATGGGTTTGTATGTGCTTCGAATGCGGACATTTTGCTTCACATCGGAAACGGTCACAGGAGAAGAACTGCCGTTCACTTCAAGGTACCCTCCCACATGTTTGACTTGAATAAGCTTATACGAGCTCTTGATGCGGACATCTTGTTTCACATCGGAAACGGTCACAGCGGAAGAGCTGCCGTCCACCTCGAGGTCTCCACCGACTTGTTTGACATGAATAGGCTTATAGGTGCTCCGAATGGACACATTTTCCGTCACACCGGTCACACTGACCGGCCCTGATCCAGTATGAACATCCAACTTGCCTTCGACATCTTCTACAACAATATCCTTGTAGGAACTCTGTATGGTTACGTTTCCCTTGATGTCCCTGACATATACGGAGCAGGATGAACCTTCGATGTGCAGAACTCCCCCCACCTTGCCCACATCGATCTTCTTATATGATGTCCGGATAGTTGCACTTTCACCCACGTCGTAAACCTGAACGGGACTGGATTGGCTGTGAATTCTCAGTTCACCACCTACCTTGTTTACCTTGATGGGTTTGTAACTGTTCTCAATGATCAGACTATTTTTCACCCCGTCAACAGTGACCGAACAGCTGGGGGCTTTGATGTCCAACCGGCCTTCGATGTCCTCCACATCCACTTCTTTGTAGGACGTGGTGATCTCACAATCCCCTTTAACAACTCGCCCCAACACATCGCCGCTTTGGGATTCGACAACCAAACTTCCCTGGATATTGGAAAATTCCACCGGTTTGTAGCTGTTGGAAACCAAAGTCCGGCCTCCTATGTTTTCCAGAAAAACGGCTCCGCTGCTGTTCCGGATTTCTACCGGACCGTTAAAATCAATAACCTTAACTTTGGCATAGCTGTTCCGCAGGTTTAAGTCACCGCCGCACCGCAGAAACTCGACCTCTCCCGACCTGTTCTTCACGTTAATATCTCCTGATACATCTTGGGCAAAAACGTCTCCGTAGGCATTTTCGATTTCGAGAGACTGGCTGGAAGGCACCCAGATTTGTATTTCCTCATGTACGGACAGGCTGAACCGTCCTCTCGACAGCTTCCGGAAAAACTGAGAAACATCACTCTTTCCACGTCTGTTCAATTCTTTCCTTGGTGTCATCCATTTCACCCGGACACCCTGGCGGTAGGGCTCAAGACTCATGTCCGAAAGTGAAAGGTACTCCGTAACAAAGTCTTTACTTGAAGCCGACACCTCGATAAAGGCCTTGACTTTGACTTCATTTGAATCCGTTCCGAAAATGGTGATATCGGCGTGGGTATTTTCAATGTAAAGAGTTTTTCCTGGAAGCGTTTCGATTTTGTCTTCGAAGTTTTTTGACTGCTTAAAGACAGCGATTTCCGTGTTGGCCTGAAGGCTCGAAACGGCACACATAAGAAAGACAAGCGATAGTATGGAGAATAAGCTTTTATGGTTTTTCATAATACCTCCTTTGTTTAATAATAAATTTATAAACATCTTACATAAGGCTTTCATCTTGATTCATTTGAAAGTTTGTACCCATGATTTCTCTAAGAGTCTCTTTTTTGTTTTGAAAAGCAGCCAGCATGTATTTACGAATATGAGTATTTCCTGGATTTTCACGGAGAGCCTCTTTGCATGCTAAAATCTGTTCATCGATAGTCTCAATCCTATCCCTGTAGAGAAGCATCAACTCTATCCCTAAATCCGCAAGCTGAGGAAGAACCCTTTCCTGAAGTTTCCCGATAGACCTCTCATATCGCTGTTCTCTCTTTTCGATACGGCGGAGGGCGGAATCGGCAAGCAGTGTTGAATCATGGAGACCGGGACGCAGCCATAAAAATAATCCCACACAAAGTGCTACAAAGAATAGGGCTGAAGCCGGAATTTTCATCCAGGAATGCCAAAATAATCCTCTCCATCCAGTGTGTCTCGACTTTTGCTGTTCTTCTCTTAATCCCTGCTCAATCCTAGTCCAGAGAAAGGGGGCATCCACTCTTTTTTTCAGAGACCGGGACAGCAATAATAGCTCTTCATCCTGCCGGACTTTCTCCCGGCATACCTGACACTCTTTTGCATGTGACCGAAATGTGTCCTCAGCCATTTTTCCTAGGCCATATTTATCAAACCAATCGCAGCTCATGAGTTCACCTCTGCGGCAGGATCTGAGAGGAAGGCACGCAGCCGTGTCTTGGCGTGAAATACATTGGATTTGACTCCCCCCACAGAAAGGTTCAAAATATTTGCAATCTCATTCTGAGGAATCCCCTCAACGGCAAAAAGCACAAAACAAGCCCGCATGCGTTCGGGAAGCCTTGAAATCGCATCTTCCAGATAGATTTTCAAATCGGGAGAAGTATACGCCGAGAATTTATTGAGATCGATGTCCGATGTCTTAATCCGTCCTCTTTTTTTGAGAAGATCAAAACATGTATTGATGAGAATCTTAAACAAGTAGGTGCTGAACTTCGCCCCAAAATGATAGTTTCGAATACTCTTATACAGCTTAATAAACGTCATCTGTACCGCATCCTCCGCATCCTGCTGCTGGCCCATAATGCGCAGTGCCGTGTGGAGAAGAGGTTGTTCGTAGCGATCATATATCATTTTGTATGCACTGATATCGTTGTTCTGACAGTCCTTTATTACCTGGTTTTCCTGCACTTTCCAATTGTCTTTCTTATCATTCTTATTCATCTGTTAGACCTATAGTTCCCCAAAAAGGTTTAACTCAGTAGGGAGAGTTCCTTTATTATAATATGTCTTTCCTCTATTACGAAAGCTTTCCCATTTCATAAAAATCTTGCAAACCCCCGGGAAGACTGCTATTTTTGTTTTGTCCGCATGAAGACAGATAATTTAAACACCTGGATCGAAATATCGGAGGAAGCCTTCGCTTTTAATCTCGATTTTTTTAGAAAGATCATCCCGGAAGAGACAGAACTGGCCGTGGTCGTCAAGGCCAACGCCTACGGGCATGGTCTGAAAGAGATAGCCGAGCTGGCCAAAAAAAATGGAGTCCAATCGTACTGTGTTCACACTCTTGATGAAGCCCTGCTTCTCCGCAAATGGGGCCAAAACCAAGATGTTCTCATTTTGGGCCCTGTTCCTCCGGGACGCCTAGGAGAAGTCATCAAGAATAGTTTTAGATTGGTGATTTACGACCCGGATGTACTAGAATCCTTAAACAGAATAGCCATGGATATGGACCAATCCGTACGCATTCATCTGAAGCTGGAAACCGGCACATATAGACAGGGAATAAATCCGGAAGATGTGGAATTGTTTCTTGAAAAACTGAAGAGGACACCTCAGATTATTCTGGAAGGAGTATATACACACTTTGCCAATATCGAAGACACTACAGATCACAGCTATGCCCTTTCTCAGCTGCAAAGCTTTATAGACATCACCAAACGCATTCAGCAGGACTATCCAAATATCAAAAAACATACGGCCTGCTCGGCCGCGGCTCTCCTTTTCTCTGAAACTCATTTCGATATGGTCAGATTAGGTATCAGCACGTACGGGCTATGGCCGTCACGTGAGACCTTTGTATCCTATAAGATCAAACACTCAAAGAACGGCGAAGATGTTCTCCGGCCCATACTCAGTTGGAAGGCCCGGGTTGGACAGATCAAGAGCGTCCCCGCCAATCAATTCATTGGTTATGGCTGCAGCTTTCAGACAACCCGAGAAACTCAGCTGGCCGTGCTGCCTATCGGATATGCGGATGGTTACTCCCGCGGTTTGAGCAACCAGGCTTTTGTCCTCCTTCACGGCCGCCGTGCTCCGGTCAGAGGCCGAGTCTGCATGAATCTGATCATGGTGGACATCACGGACATACCGGATGTAAGGCCGGGAGATGAAGCGGTCCTGATCGGGAAACAGGGAAAGGAGTCTATTTCTGTCGATTTGTTGGCCTCCCTCGCCGGAACGATCAATTACGAATTTATCACCCGCATCAACGGACAAATCCCACGGATAATCACAAATCAGATTCAGTAAATATTTGAGAATTAATTATTGACTTCATAAGAAGAATCTGATTTTATAGTTTTTGAGCTCATCGGGAGGAAAAACCATGAAACTTAAATTAAGTTTAGTTATGACCTTAGCACTTCTGATTTTGTTTTTTGCTCCGGGAGTCAGGGGAGACATTAATCCTTTCTTCAAACCACAGTTATCCTTACCGTCCCTCTCCACACAGCAAGCCCCGGTGGTCTATTCGGCTAGTTACGGCCGCTCCAGTTTTGGCATCAAGCTCTTTGGTGGCATCAGCCTTGGATCGATGAGGATCTCGGACATTGAAAACACTGAAGATTTCGACCGATACAAAAGCTCTTTAAGGGGTTTGGCCGGAGGTATTGGTTTTGTGATCGGAGGACAGGTTGGAGTCGAGGTCGATATTATGTACGTTCAAAAGGGTGTCAAACTCGATGCAGTCAATGCTGATGCCAATGGCGTCGGCATGCTTGATTTTGACATCAGTCTTATGATCAACCAAATCTCCATTCCCGTCCTGCTCAGATTCAAGTTAATGCCGGGCACAACACCCTATCTTCTTATTGGTGGCTCTGTTTCCTATATTCTCAGCTCCACAGCAGAATATAATTTTAGCATTGCCGGTGAAAGTGAATCAGGCTCAGAAGACCTTTTCGCCCAAGAGGGCGACGTTTTAAACAGGCTGGGTTACAGTATCGTCGGTGGAGCCGGCTTTGAACTCGACATGGGCACCATGCGTCTCTTCTTCGAAGGACGATACATCTACGGATTGGCCAATATCATTCACGAAGATGAGATAGAACCTGGCGATTGGGTGAAATTGTCGACGATCCTTATTATGGGTGGAATCGGTTTCTAAGATTTTTTTTCTTTGAGGGCTTTGAGGATTTTTTCCGGTGTGATGGGGAGGTCTTTGATCCAGACTCCGGTCGCATTGGCAATGGCATGAGCCACGCTGGCCAGTACGGGAAGAGTCGCCCCTTCTCCAACTTCTTTGGCTCCGTATGGGCCTTCGGGTTCATAGGACTCGACTATCCCTGAAAATATTTCCGGAGCATCTTTTATAGTCATCAACAGATAATCGTGCAGGTTGGGATTGACGATATGGCCTTTATCATCATATGTTACATCCTCCAAAAGCGTCTCTCCGGCTCCCATGACAATGGCGCCTTCAACCTGGCCGTGGACGGATTGGGGATTGACCGGGGTTCCACAGTCGTGAAAGTCGTAGACTTTGTCGATCTTGACTTGACCGGTTTCCAGATCTACCCGGCACTCGCAGACTGCACTAGAAAAAGAATACGCAGGGCTTGTCCCTACGGCCGCACCTTTATAATCACCGCCCAGTCCTGCTGGAGGCTTATACCAGCCGGTTCCCAAAAGCGGCCCTTTGTCATTAAAGTATTTCCGAGCGGCCTCGGACCACTCCATCGCTAAATCCGGATTATCTTTACAGAAAATTCGACTGTTTTTCGCCTCCAGTTCGTGTGGTTCACATCCCAGTATAACAGCCGCTGTCTCAAAAAGTTTTTTCAGAACATCCTTAGCTGCCCGTGCCACGGCATTCCCCCCCATCAGAGTGGTCCGCGAAGAATACGCCCCCAAGTCTATGGGGCTTATATCGGTATCCTCGGTCCTGATACGTACACTGTCGAGGGGAATCCCCAGAGCTTCGGCACATATCTGTGACAGTACTGTTTCGGCTCCCTGCCCGATCTCTGCAGCCAATATAAAAAGAACAACCGCCGTCCCATCCTCACTGATTTTGACGATAGCATTAGAGTGGGGAAAAACCGATTTCTTCACAAAGGGCTCCAGTTTTTTTTCAGAACTCAACTGGACCTGGCCTCTGTATTTGGCATAGCCGGCACCCGAAACAAAACCTCCGCAGCCGATCCCTATGCCCTGCCCCGCCGGCAGGGCGGTATATTTTTCCCGCCAGGAAGATTCGTCCCGGACGGTCTCAAGAGTCTTCCTAAATTCGCAGCTTCGAATATCCAGATCATTCACGGTGCGCGAGTTGGAGTCCATGGCATTTTTAAGCCTGATCTCTACCGGATCGATTCCCAAGTCGTCCGCAATCATGCTCAATAGGGATTCAAACGCAAAACGGGGCTGCGGAGTCCCGTGCCCCCGCATAGCCCCACAGGCAGGTTTGTTGGTCATGATCCTAAATCCCCTGTACCTGTAGTTGGGAAGTTTATAGAGAGTTGGGATCATGGCCCCGGCATAATAGGCCGTGATGACGCCATAAGAGGAGTAGGCTCCGCCATCGAGGTATATTTTGCTGTCCACAGCGGTTATGGTTCCGTCTTTTTTGACACCGATTTTAAATGTCATGTGCTGTTTGTGCCGGCCCCGGCCGTGGAGAAACATTTCCTTCCTTGTGTACACCATCTTGACCGGCCGGCCGAGTCTCCGTGAAGCCAGAGCGGAGACAATATCCAAAGAAGTGACGTCGAGTTTCCCTCCAAAACCCCCTCCGACCGGAGGGCGGATAATCCGGATTTTTCCCAGTGGTATGTCCAGAACACGGGCCATCATATAGTGGAGGTAATGGGGCACCTGTGTGGACGAATAGAGGACTAGAGTGGATCCGTCATTTTCCCAATAGGCAATGGACGCATGGGGTTCTATGGGACTCTGGTAGACATGATTGCCCGTAAATTCCTCCTCCCGCACATAGTCAGCCTCGGCAAAACCTTTATCGACATCCCCAAAATGATGGTCCACGCGGGCATTAATGTTGTTTTTGTAACGTTCGTGCACCAATGGAGCACCATCCCTCATGGCCTCTTTCGGATTGAGAACAGAAGGATATTCTTCATAATCGACTTTAATCAGGCCCAAAGCCTTCTGGGCCGTTTCCTCGTCAACCGCAATAACGGCCGCCACTTCATCCCCCACATGGCGCACCTTCTCTTTAGCGAGTGTGTGTTCATCGTAGCGGGGAGGGTTGACGCCGTAAGTGATGTCAGGGACATCCCTCCCGGTCAGCACCCATTTGACTCCGGGGAGAGCTTCGGCAAGACTTGTATCGACGGATTTGATCCGGCCGTGGGCTAAGGGAGACGTGAGGATTTTTCCGTAGAGCATATTCTCAAAAGAATAATCGGCGGCATACTTGGCCCTGCCCGAGACTTTATCGGCCGCATCCACTCGAGGCAGGCTCCTGCCGACAGTGTCATATTTTTTTAGATCATAAGACTGCACAGGGGGGTCTTCTGTCTTTTCGTATTTTTTCCAGCTCTTGACGGCTTCTAGAATTTTAACATAACCCGTACAGCGGCAGAGATTACCCCCTAAGGCATCTTTGATGTCCTCGTCTGAGGGATCCGGTTTTTTTTGGATCAGCGCATAGGCGCTGAGAATCATTCCAGGCGAACAGTACCCGCATTGGACGGCCCCGTGGTTGATAAAGGCTCTCTGGATGGGATGGAGTTTTCCATCTTCGGCGATACCTTCAATGGTCGTGATGCTTTGACCTTGACAGGCAGATGCAAGCAGGAGGCAGCTGTTTTTCGGCTCTCCATCCAAGAGGATGGTACAGGCCCCACAGACCCCCATATTGCAGCCTTTTTTTGTTCCGGTCAGCCTCAACTTTTCACGGAGAACTTCAAGAAGGGTTTCTCCATCCTTCACAGCCACATGGTGTTCCTCGCCGTTGACACGGAGAACAATAACTTGATGTTGAATATTATCCTTGTTCATGACATCTCTGCGTTCTTTTCCATTCCTTCTTGAGCCCGGGATAGAGCTTCACGGAGGGCTCTTTTGGTCAGAACCTCTACAATCTGTTTCCGGTACCAGATAGATCCTCTGATATCGGTGATGGGAGAGCTTTCGTCTTTGGCTATAAAAGCGGCCTTTTGAAAGAGACTGTCAGAGGGGACCTTTCCCTGGAGACAACTCGAAGCCTCTAAAGCCAAGAAAGGTGTGGGCGCAACGGCTCCCAGCACTATGGCAGAATTTTCGATTTTTCCATTGTTCAAAGTGATTTTTGCAGCCACCGAAGCCACGGCGAGCGCATTGGCTTTGCGCATCATGACTTTTTGATAAGAAATTCCTGTGTTGTCCTTTGGGATGGGGATCAATATCTCCGTCAGGATCTCTTCTCCCCGGCAGACACTCAATCTTGGCCCACGGAAAAACTCTAAAAGAGCCACTTCCCGGGTGTCCTCCGAACAGACAAGCGTCACAGAGGCATCGGCGGCGATCAAACTGGGCGGCAGGTCTGCCGACGGCACGGCACTGACAATGTTCCCCCCGATTGTCGCCATGGACCGGATTTGCAGTGAAGCCATAGATCCAGAGGCTTCGGACAGAGCAGGAAGATAGCCCTGAATAAGAGCGTGCGCAGCCAGTTCGCTAGGTGTCACTAAGGCTCCGATCCGGATGTACGCATCCTGTTTAGCAGTACCTTTGAGTTCTTTAATTTTTTGAAGAGAAATGAGATGTTTCACCTCTGTCAACCCCTCTTTTAGCTCCACCAAAAGATCCGTTCCTCCCGCTAATATCCGCGTGTCTTCAAGTTCACGCAGCAGTTTCAGCGCATCCGCCAGGGAATGGGGTTCATGGAGTTTACTATTTAAAAGAGACATCTTTGTCCTAAGATTTTTTCACAAGATCTAAAATTTTTGTGAGGACATCCCCGGCCGGTTCTGAGATCACATAGTCGGCAATATCATCAAGTGGAGTGGGATCGATATTGATAATAGCCAGTTTTGCACCTGCCCTTTTGGCCGTTACAGGTATGTCTGCTGCTGGCGTGACAACCAGCGAACTTCCCACCGCAATAAGAAAATCACAGGAACCGGCCTCTCTATAGGCATCATCCAGAACCTGAGGTTTGAGGGTCTCTCCGAAAAAGATCACATCCGGCCTGAGAATCCCCCGGCAATCCGTGCACAGAGGCGGAATCTCTTTTTCTAACAAAGCATTAGCCTCATCGATCGAATATTCATAAAAGCAGTCTGTGCATACCATGACCCTCGTGTTGCCGTGAAGTTCGATGACATGCGAAGATCCGGCTTCCTGATGGAGTCCATCGATATTCTGTGTGATCACACTCTTGAGCTTACCCATGGATTCGAGTTCGGCTAATGCAAAGTGAGCTCTATTCGGTCTGGCTTTTTTAAGAATGGGATAGCGGACGTCTTTAAAAAAATTCCAGTAATACGATGGATCCCGGTTGAAGTGATTGATATTGGCATACAGGTTGGGATCGTACTTGGTCCACAGTCCTCCTGCTCCTCTGTAGGTCGGGATTCCACTCTCGGAAGAAATCCCCGCTCCACTGAAGGCCGCTATAGTGTTGGCTTGAACAAGGTCTTGAGCCAGAGAATCGAGGGAAACCATTTATTTTTCCTTTTTGATCACCATAGCCATACTGACTCCGCCGCCGCCGCAAATGCCGGCTACACCGAATTCACCGTTGTGAATCCTGAGGACGTGGTAGAGGGTTAAAACAATCCGTGCACCACTGATTCCCGTAGGATGGCCGAGGGCGATGGCGCCGCCATGCACATTCAGTTTGTTTCGATCCCAATTGAGAACTTTTTCATTGGCGATCACCTGGGCCGCAAAAGCCTCGTTGACTTCAATGAAGTCCATATCACTGAGACTTTTGCCGGATTTTTTCAAGGCGGCCGGGATGGATACGCCGGGACCGTCTCCCATGATGGTAGGATCAACGGCCACTTGAGAATAGGAAATAATTGAAAAGAGAGGATCGACTCCCAGTTCCTCTGCTTTTGCTCGCGTAGTCACAATCATAGCGACCGCTCCATCCGCCATTCCACAGGCGTTTCCGGCTGTAATCTCTCCATCCTTTTTAAAAACGGCAGGAAGCTTCCCGAGTTTCTCCAAGGTGGTCCCTTTCCGGATTGTTTCATCTTTTGAAAAAACAAGGGGGTCGGCCTTTCTCTGCGGGACTTCAACAGAAACGATCTCCTCATCAAACCATCCTTCCTCCTGGGCCTTGGCCGCTTTTTGATGACTGGAATAGGCAAACTCATCCATGTCTTCCCTGCTGAGATTATATTTTTCCACTTGATTTTCCGCTGTCTGTCCCATGCCCATATCATAGATGGGATCAATAGAATCACTCCATCCATCAAGAAGAGTTTTGTTCCCCATCTTAAATCCCTGCCAGCGGACATCTTTCAGCAGATAGGGAATCGTGCTCATGCTGTCAAAACCGCCAACCATAACCGTTTCTGCTTCGCCCAATCTGATGGACTGGGACGCCATAGCCAGTGCCCGCATCCCGGATGGACAGGCCATGTTCAGAGTAATCGTCGGAACCGTGATGGGAATGCCTCCCTGCAGTGCAGCCGACCGGGACGGATTGGGCCCATTACCGGCTTGACGACAGCTGCCCAGGATCACATCATCCATGGCCTCCCCTTTAAGATTGGCCCTCTTCAGGGTTTCGGCTATGGCGAATCCTCCCAGGTCAAACGCAGGGATATCTTTGAGAGTACCTCCGAATTTGCCCATGGGCGTCCGGGCACCGCTGATAACAACAACATCATTTGAGTTCATATCTTCCTCCTAAATATACTGTCCACCGTCGACTTTGATGACTTCTCCGGTAATGTGCTTGGATTTATCCGAGGCCAAAAACGTGACAAGATGGGACACATCTTCGGTCTCCCCTAAACGGTTGAAAACGGTTTCATCCGCGGCTTTCTGTTTGATTTCTTCCGGCAGGTCTTTAAACATATCCGTAAGAATCATCCCCGGGGCCACGGTATTGACATTGACGTTCGACCGCCCCAATTCTTTGGCCACTGTCTTGGTCAGGCCTATGGTGCCGGCCTTGGCCGCCGAATAGTTTGCCTGTCCGAATTTCCCACGAAGTCCGTTTATGGATGTGATATTGATGATTTTACCGGATTTCTGCTCACGGAACAGTGGGGAGACGGCACGGATAAAATTAAACGTTCCTTTGAGGTCCACATCGATAACCTTGTCCCACTGCTCTTCGGTCATCTTCCATACAACTCCATCCCAGTTCATTCCTGCATTGTTCACCAGGATATCCAGATGGCCGAACTCTTGAACGATCTCAGTGACAAGCTTCTGCGCCTCATCAAAATTTGAGACATCAACCTGGAACGCCTTGGCCTTCCGTCCCATTTCTTGAATCAAAGCGGCAATCGCTTTGGCTTCATCTCCATGTTTTCTGTAGGTCAAAGCGACATCGGCTCCGTTTCTAGCCAAATCCAGGGATATGGCCGTACCGATCCCCATACTTCCACCTGTTATTAGGGCAACTTTGTTCTCTAAATCCATATAAATCCTCCATTTCTATTAATATACAAATCTTTTCTATTATAGTCCTATTGAATCCGGGAAGGCCACCCAATCCTTTTTTACTCTTTATTCTCCTTGGGTTTAGGAAGAACAGCTTCCATAAAGGCCTCATTAAAATCCTTCCCCTGAGCAATCTGCTGCCTGTATTTGATAAAATCGATGACATCTTTTCCGGTTTGACCTTTTGAATTAAAAGCATTAAATCCCAGAAAGGCCTCTGTTGTCATGTTTACGGACAGCCAGTGGCGGTTATAATTTTTGGCCAAATCCCAGAAAAATTTCTTTTTGGCTCTTACTCCGTCGAGGGATTTAATCAGGCAGCCCGGAAAAAGATTGGTGAATTTCCAGACAACACTATTCACCTCTTTATCAAGAAGTTCAAAATCTATGACGGCTTCTTTGAGAAAAGTCCGGGCTTTTTTCCCCTCTTCCCCTTTCACAAACTCTCCATAGACTATGTCGCCATCGGCCACATATCGATCGATAATCACAGCCGGATTTCTGATAAATTGGCCGTCCTGTTTAATAACGGGGACAACCTTAGTCACCAGGCCCAGACTCTTCATCTTGTATGCACTCCAGAGTTCACAAGACACACAGTTCCAGATGGCATCTTCGATGCTCAAAAACCAGGGTAGAAAATCCGTCGATCCTCCGTCGGGAGACGATCCATGTCTAGGGCCGGCCTGTCCGAATATGGCCGTGTCGGCCGTGATGGCGATATCGCAGGCCATGCCGATTTCCTGACCACCGGCCACCCTCATCCCATTTACACGGCAGATCGTTGGTTTTTTGCACATAAGGATGGCATCCACCATGCCGTTAAAAAGGTCCATATACTCACCGTACTCGTTGGGTTTCCCCGAATAGTATTCGGCATACTCTTTTGTGTTGCCGCCTGTACAGAAGGCCTTGCTGCCCACTGCCGTAAAGACAACGGTCACGACACTCCTGTCCAGGGAAGCATTCTGGAAGGCCGCAATCACACCTTTGACCATTTCGGTGGTATAGGAGTTGTAATGGGCGGGATTGTTCAATGTCACCCAGGCTGTAAACAAGCCCTCTATCTCCTGGCCTGAAGCATCCAGAACAGGTTTTTTCTCATAGATGATGCACGGAGGTTCTGTCCCCCAATATGTATCTCCCCACATAGAGTGGTCCTTTAGTTGGTTATCTCTTTTCAACCAATCCAAACTCATTTGATCCTCCTTTCTTATATTTCTTAATCATTTCACTCGAATCCTTGAACCCTAATGATCCTTACTTATATATTATTTCCAATGATTTTATCTTCCTTTTATCGAAAACCGCAACTAAAAAGAATGTGATCAGGCTGACAATCCAGCAAAAGTAGATCGGGTGCACGAGGTTAATGCTTTTGAAAAACTCAGCCATCTGCGGAAACAGCAGCCATACGGCCAATGCGGCCATTCCCATAGCCAGCGTCCATGTTGCGTGTGACCGGCGGCATATTTTCGGACAATAAAGAGTCATCAGGGTCACAAGAGTATACGCTGTTGTCAGCGTAAGGCCGATGAGAAGAGTGTTCAATATCCCGGATACAGAAATGGCCAGTATATAGGTGAATACGCTCAGGACAAGAACAGCCACCCGTGAGATAATCTTTTCTTTTTTTTCACTCAAACCAGGGGCAATAAATCTTTTTATAATGTCGTTAACCACAAGTGTGGCGCTGCCCACAAGAAGAGCAGAGGCTGTAGAGACATCGGCAGCCCAAAGTCCGGCGAGAACGAGACCGGCGACAATGGGGCTCAGACCGAGAACTGTCCTCGGGAGGGCTTCAGTGGGAATGATTCCCGGTTGAAGGACCGTGGCCGAGATCCCGATGACAGCACTGATAAATCCTACGGGAAGAATGATCAAACCGCCCAGAATAAATCCCTTCCGGGCGGAGGAAGAATCTTTGGCGGCAAAACTGATCTGAGCAATGGATTGGACAGAAAATGTAGTGGTGCACATTACTATAAACCATGCAAGGATGAGCATCCAACCCATGGCACCCAAATCAAAGGCGGGAAAATCGTGCGGTAGTTTGCCGACAAGTTCCTTAAAACCGCCCACTTTCTTTACGGCCAGAAAAGCACCAAAAAAAACACCGACATAGATAAGAACAACATTGATGATATTCGTCAATCCTGCCGCCCAGAAGCCGCCGATAAGAGTAATCCCCACAAAGACTACAGCTGTAACAAGCATCCCGGTCTGGAAGGAAAAGACATCCGGAAGTAGTGATGAGAGGATGGCTCCTCCGGCAATATACTGAAGAGATGTGATGACGATCTGCAGGACAAGTTGTCCGATCACTCCAACTATGCGGCCGGACACATTGTAGTGCCGCTCGAAAAACTCGGGAATAGTCGAAACCTCCATTTTCCTGTAGCGTCGGGCGGCAGAAAGGCCGAAAAGAACCGCTCCGACAGCAAATGCAGCATTATACCAACCTGCAGACAGTCCGTATTGATAGGCGTTTTCAGCGATTCCGATGGTCGAGGCCCCTCCAATGGCCAGTCCTGCAAGGAGAGGAGCCACTACCCAATATGGAAGGCTTCGCCCGGCCAGGAGATAGGCAATCATGCCTCCTCGGCTGAGACGCCGTGTGAACCAGGTGATCAGATAGAGAAGAACAATATAGCTACAGACAATAGTCAGCGGAATCCAGTTCATCCCTTTATTTTAAGCCGGGCATCGACAACAACAGCTCTATTCTCAACGGCCAACACCGGATTGAGGTCAAATTCATCTATCTCCGGAAAATCCAGAACAAGTTGAGAGAAGCGAATCATGATGTCCGCCAGAGCATCAAAATCCACACATTTTTCTCCCCGGATTCCCTCCAATATGGGAAATCCTTTGATCGAACGCATCATTTCGACGGCATGATTTTTTGTGAGGGGGGCCAGCCTGAACTGAACATCCTTTAATGTTTCGACAAACACCCCCCCTAGACCAAACATGACCATCGGCTCGATGCCTGATTGTTTTTTTGCTCCAATGATCACTTCTTTCCCGGCTTTCTCGTATTTTTGAAGGATAAAATCCGGTTTGTGGGTCTTAAATTTCTCTGACATTTCTTCAAAAGCGGCCAGGAGGGCCACGGTGTCTTTGATGTCGAGTAAAACGCCGCCGGCGTCTGTCTTGTGGACAATCTCTTCGGTATCAACCTTAAGTACAACGGGAAATCCGATTTTTTCGGCGGCCGGTTCAAGTTCGGTTTTTTCCTTTATTTTGACCGTCTTCACAGTGGGAATCTCATAGCTGTCCAGAAGATCAAAGACATCGGCCTGGGGGAGAAACACGTCCTTTCCACTGAAATTCCCAAGAATACGGCCCGCTTTATCCCTGTCACATTCGCATTTTTCATAAACAGGCGTTTCTTTTCTGAGAAAAGCGCCGTATTTGGTCATGGCCGAGAGCGACTTCGCCGCCGACTCGGCAAAATCATAGACAGGAATGCCGCTCTCTCTGATAAGCCGGATGACCTCCTGCCATTTCTCGATGGTGATCACCTGACAGACAATCGGTTTGGGGGACGTTTTTCCCAGTTCGCCAAGCTTTCTAGCGATCCCTTCACAATCGGCAAAAGGGGCCGTGACAAACACAAGCAGAAGTGAATCGATGTTGGGATCATCAAGCAGTGCCTCCACCGTACCGCCGTACTGCTCGGGACCGGCAGTGGCCACAACATCAACCGGATTGGACACGATGGCCTCCTGAAAAACGATCTGTTTAAGAGTGTCTTTAGTCTTCGGGCTGAGTTCGGCCAGCTTCAACCCGGCCGCCATGCATTCATCAACGGCAATGATCGCCGGCCCCCCCGTGTTGGTGACAATACACACGCGCTCACCGGGTGGAACAGGCTGATTTGAAAAAGCCACAGCCGCCTCGATCATCTCTTCCTGAGTGTTAAAACGGAGAACGCCGGCCTTTTCAAAGATGGCATCAGCCAGTGTGTCCTGCTCGATCATCGATCCCGTATGAGAGGCGACGGCTTTTACGCCCTCCGGTGTTTTTCCTGATTTCAGGGCCAGGATGGGCTTCTTTGGTGTAACCCGACTGGCCACTTCCAGGAATCCGGCCGGATCCTTGAACGTTTCGACATGCACCATGATGGCTTTGGTCTCCTCGTCTTGTCCATAATAATCGATGATTTCGTTCATGCTTACGTCGGCTTCATTGCCGAAGCTAGAATACATCCGCATGCCAATCCCGATCCGGTAAAGATGAAGCTTGAGTGTTTCCCCCACACCGCCGCTCTGGGCCACGATAGAAATGTTGCCTGGTGACATGGGGACAAACGTGAAGTTGGCATAGACCGACACTTCAGGATCCGAGTTTTGGATTCCCTGAGAGTTGGGCCCATAGATCCGCATCCCATATTTATGGGCAATCTCTACAATCTGTTTTTCAAGGGCCAGACCTTCCTCACCCACTTCCTTAAATCCAGCGGTATGGACGATGGCGAATTTCACACCCTTTTGACCGCAGTCCTCGAGAACAGCCGGAACAATCGTATTTTTGATCGAGATATTGACAAGGTCAACCTCGTCGGGAATAGAAGAGACAGAGGGATAGGCTCTGAAACTTTTAATGTACTTCGATTTTGGATTGACTGGAAAAATGGGCCCCTTGAAATCATGGTCGATGAGATTTTGCATAACGATATGACCGATGCTGAAGGGATTATTAGACGCCCCGACTATGGCCACAGATTTGGGTTTGAATAAGGCATCAAGCATTTATATCACTCCTTTTTTTCTAAGGCATACAGAGCGGCTCCAAAAGCGCCCGTCATTTGAGGAAGAGGCGGTACAAAAATCTTTTTTTCGATTCTCTCCTCAAACATTTGAACCAAGAACGGATTGTGAGCCACCACTCCTCCACTCATGACAATATGTCCGTCCAAAACATCCATCTCCACAGCCCTTTTGATGATGGAGTCAAAAACTCCCTTGACAAGATCCTCGACCGTGACACCCTCGCGGATTTTAGTCAGGATCTCAGTGGCCGAAAAGACGGTGCAGTAGCTTCCGATCTGGACATTCTTTTTTGACTTCTCCGCCAGGGAATTGAACCGTTTGATGTCGACTTTGAGGCGGTTGGACATTTCTTCGAGAAAAGCGCCCGTACCGGCCGCACACTTTCGGTTCATCTTAAAGCCCGTCCGCCGTCCTAAACTGTTCATTTTGATAATCTTGCTGTCCTGTCCTCCTATATCGATCAGGGTATGCGCATGGGGGTAATGGAAAAAACTTCCCCTGCCATGACAGCTGATTTCTGTTTTTGTGTCTTTGGAGAATTCGACATTTCTTCTCCCATATCCCGTGGAGACGATAAAATTGTCCGGAATGGAAACCCCACCAGCCAGGATTCGGGCATCGTCAAAGACCTTTCTGGCAGCTTTCTTAAAATTTGCTCCCGAAAAGGTCACTGAAGAGCCGAGAACCTTTCCGTTCTTTTCAATGATGACGGCTTTGGTTGTGGACGCTCCGACATCTATTCCTGCATACAATTTGCCGCTTTCCAATATTATTCTCTCTTTACCTAACCTGAATAATTCATAAAAAAATGTCTATATTTCACGTAATACATACAATATCAAGGGATTACATGAGCTTTTTCGGTAAGTACACAAATAACTTTGTTCTCCTATTGTAATTCTATCATAATCGCCATTTTTTTCCCTCCAGGCGAGCCGATTTCACCGTATCTGGGTTGTTGCAGCAGGTTCGCGGTGAAATACCACAGCTTCACCCGCTGCGCCTACCATCTACCCGTGAAACTCGACTCGTGAATTATCCAGGCTAATTAGCATCCAAAAATCATCCCCTCTATCACTACCGGCCGGGATCGGCCCTATTTTGATTCGAGCTGCTC
>SDBS01002234.1_pt1 | contig 19461 bp, 19 predicted proteins | sample 2277091 | NCBI WGS metagenome assembly SDBS01 (sample SAMN10404972, study PRJNA504765) | marine sediment metagenome | isolation source: marine sediment core GS10_PC15, 163 cmbsf | place: Arctic Ocean: Southern Knipovich Ridge | collected 2010 | reverse complement strand
GAAGTTCCCCTTATCGATTTACCGGAAGACACCCCTGAAGAAAAACTCCATAAAGCCATTTACCAAAACAGCCATTTCCAGACAGTATTACACTGTTATGTGCCTGAAGCAGAATCTCATGCTCATTTTGTCTATCCGGGTGAAGAGGCACCAACCGATCGGATCGTCGCCATCGATGCCGAGGGAAGTTTTCTCTACCTCGTCATTCCTATTGTTTCACCTCATACAAATACCGATACACTCATCAAGCTCCTTCATGATTATAAGGTAGTGATTGTCAGGGGAGGAGGCGTGTGGGCCGTTGGAGAGCAATCTCTATCTGAAGTCCTCCATCACCCCTCTTCTGTCCGTGAGATATGTCTTTACCGTATAGGAGCCTTCGAAGAAGGTTTAGACCTGAGAAAACTCGAGCCGGAAAAAGCAAAAAATTGGTAGGTCCGATTGTGGATTATTCACGATGGCTCAAAATTTGATCCTCATAATCCTTTACTGACTTCATCCATTCGCCGGCGGGGGGGACATTTTTTTTAAGACAATAGTAATCCCATACAGCCCCAAAAGGCATTGTCTTAAGCTCCTCAAGAAGGGCCAGACGGGAAAAATGGTCACCTCCGCTCTCCATACTTCGTAAAAGCTTAATGGGTTCAAGCAGCGCAAATAAGAAACTTTTCAGCGTCGCTCTAACGCCCACAATCCAGGCCCCCACACGGTTTATACTGGCATCAAAAAAATCCAAGGCCACATGGACTTTATCCACCATGTCCCCCCGGACAATCTCTTCTGCAATGTGTCTCAGATCGTCATTCAAAATGACCACATGATCGCTGTCCCATCTTACACCCCGACTGATGTGGAGGAGGAGCTCGGATGAAAACTGCAGGATAGATGAAATTTTATCAGGCACAGATTCTGTGGGGTGAAAATGCCCCATATCCAGACAAACCATCAGAGTATTTTCTAAGGCGAATCCCAGATAAAATTCGTGAGAACCAACCACATACGCTTCACTTCCAATCCCAAAAAGTTTACTCTCGACAGAATCTTTGATGTCGCTGTCTGAAAATTCCTCCTTGTAGATGGTCTCCAGTGAATTTTTCAACAGTTTTCGGGGTGTCCAGCGATCGACGGGATTATCCTTCGATCCGTCCGGTATCCAAAGGTTATGGATGCATGGAGATTCCAGTTTTCGCCCGAAATAGGACGCGATGGACCGGCAGCGCTTAACATGTTCAATCCAGAAATCTCTAATGCCCTTGTTTTGATGGCTCAGCGTAAACCCGGACTCGGCCTTTGGATGAGAGAAACATGTGGCGTTAAAATCCAGTTTAAGATGTCTTTCTCTGGCCCACTGGACCCAACTTTCATAATGCTTGGGCTCGATGGCGTCTCTCTCTACTCCCTTACTCTGGAAATCACCATAGATGGCATGAAGATTAAGCCGGTGATATCCGGGAATCAATGAAAAGGCTTTGTCCAAATCCATGCGAAGCTCATCAATTGTGCGCGCCCTACCAAGAAATCTTCCCGTAACCTGGAGTCCTCCTCCTTCAAGATGTGAATCCGGCCTTTCAAAGCCGGAGAGATCATCCCCCTGCCAGCAGTGGAGTGAAATCTTAATGGTCTCAAGTTTTTTAAGAACTTTTTCGGTATCCACACCCAAATTTGCGTAACGATCTCTGGCCTCTGAATAGGCCGGCAGCGTTTTATTCTGTCTCATTTTTCTCTTCTCTCTTTACATTTCAAAAAGACATATATTCACTTTAGAGAAAGCAACATCTTTGAAAAACGTAGATAGGTTTCCTCCCAAATGGAAACTTTTTCAGGTCGGTAGATTTCGAGAGGAAAAGAATCACGGATGATGTCTCTGATTTCCTTCAAAGAACTGATATGTCCTAGAGCCTTGGCTTGAAATAAGATATTCCCTATTGCTGTGGCTTCACTTGGCCCTGCGATAACCGGACGGGATGTAGCATTTGCCGTAAATTGACATAGGAGCCGGTTTTTAGCTCCTCCCCCTATAATATGGATACGTTCAATCGGTTGAGGACTTATCGATTCAAGCTGTTCAAGCACAAATCTGTATTTCAACGCCAAGCTTTCAAGAATACATCTGACATAAGAAGACCTACTCTCCGGAAAACGTTGGCCCGTAATCGAAACAAAGCGGCGGATCTCTTCAGTCATATCAGCCGGATTGAGAAATCCGGACCAATCGGGATCTAATATCGTCTGAAATGCCGGAGCGGTTACGGCTGCCTCCACCAATTCTTCATAGCTGTCCAGCCGTTCCTTCGCCCACATTCTCCGGCACTCTTGGAGAAGCCAAAGCCCCATAATATTCTTTAAGAATCGAAAAGTGCCTTCTACGCCTCCCTCGTTAGTGAAATTCAATTCCAGAGCCGAGTCGTTGATAATTGGCCTCTGAATTTCAATCCCCATGCAGGACCACGTTCCTGAACTGATGAATGCCCAGTTTTTGTCTTCAGCCGGGACAGCCGCAACGGCCGATGCCGTGTCATGGGAGGCTACGGCAATGACAGGAATATTTATTATCCCTGTCTCATTACAAATGGATTTTTTAAGAGTTGAAATTTTAGTTCCCGGTAGAACGATGTCCTGCATAATAGAGGTGGGAACGTTTAAGACATCAAACAGTTCTCTCTCCCATTTTTCCTTGAGAGGATTATAAAGCTGAGACGTCGTTGCATACGTAAATTCTGTTGCTCTTTCACCCGTCAGATAATAATTAAACAAATCCGGCATGAAGAGAAGATCATGCACCTGGCTCAACAGCGGCGATTGAGCTCTCTTTAAAGCATAGAGCTGAAAAAGGGAATTAAATTGGAGAAATTGATTCCCGGTAAGAGCATAGACTCTATCCTTCGGAACGAATTGAAAGAATTCCTCCATGGCTCCCACATTTCTTGGATCTCTGTAGGCAAAGGGTAAAGAAAGGAGGTCCCCGTTTTTGTCAAGGAGAGAGAAATCTACCCCCCAGGTGTCGATGCCGAGACTATCCGGGATACAGTCTTTTTCTAAACACTCTTTGATGCCTCTTTTCATTTCTCTAAAAAGGTTATGGACGTCCCAGTGAAGGTGCTCTTGAATAGGGATCATCCTGTTTGGGAATCGTGTGACCTCCTTCAAGGTCAATCTGCCATTTTCGAGATGCCCGAGAATAGTTCTTCCGCTCTCTGCCCCCAGGTCAAACGCAAGGTAAGAGTGCCCACCCATGCCACGACAATTACCACACCGGTTGAAACCTGTCAACCGGCTTGAATTTTTAAAAAAACTCAATATTATAAGAAATAACATTATGCCAAAAGAAACCATGACTCCTCTTGAGAGATGGAAAGCCGTCTTATCCAGGAAAAAACCCGACCGTGTTCCTATGGATTATTGGGGAACACAAGAGACAACACGTATGCTTATGAAGCATTTGGAATGTGCCAACAGATGGCAGATGTTTAAAAAACTCCACATCGATTATCTCTACAGGGTTAAACCCGAATATATCGGACCCAAGATTCCCAGGAATTATGACGTATACGGTTGCCGTTATCGCCGCATCCGTTACAAGAACGGAATCTATAGAGAAAACATTTCTTTTCCTTTATCCGGGTTCTGTTCAGTTAAAGAGATTAAACAAAATTACAAATGGCCAAATCCAGATTGGTGGGACTATTCCGTCCTTCCAAAAAAGCTAAAAAGAAAAGAAGAATACCCCATCACAGGAGGAGCCTTTGAACCTCTTCTTATTTACAAGAAATTGAGGGGAGAAGAACAGGCCTTTGTCGATTTGGTCCAAAACCCTGATATCGTCCATTACTGCTTGGAACAGCTGTTTCAATTAGGTTATGAAGAATTTGTACGTATCTATGAACAGATCCACGGTCAGGTGCTGCTGTCCTTTGTCTCCGAAGATATGGGAGCTCAAAACGAGCTTATGATCTCTGTCGCACACATCCGTGAATATCTCCTTCCAAACATGAAAAAACTTATCAATCTCGCACACCAGGCTGGAGTCTATGTCTTTCACCATAATGACGGAAGCATCAGACGGATTTTGCCGGATATGATCGCTTTAGGAATCGACGTGCTGAATCCAATTCAGTGGCGATGTGACAATATGGATCGCTCTCAACTCAAGCAAGATTTCGGTCAAAAGGTCATCCTGCACGGGGGTGTTGACAATCAAAACACACTCCCTTTTGGAACTCCTGACGAAGTCCGGAATGAAGTTTCTGATAATCTCAGGATCCTTGGACAGGGAGGAGGATATATCCTGGCCCCCTGCCATAACATTCAACCTATCACCCCCATTAAAAACATCCTCGCCTTGTATGACACCGGTTATGAACAAGGCTGGACCTGAACTTTTAGTGTAAGTGAGAAAATTGATTTTACAGGAGTTATTCTTTATAATCTGGACATTATGAAATGGGTTTACATCGAAGATATTGCCTCTTTTAAAGACCAAGAGATCGAAATCAGAGGATGGCTGTACAACAAAAGATCCAGTGGGAAGATTAGGTTTTTGCTTGTCCGGGATGGAACCGGACTCATCCAGGGAACACTTTTCGATCCCGAAGCGAATAAATCTTTATTTGATAAATTCGATACTCTCACACAAGAATCGTCTTTGTTAGTCAGGGGAATAGTCCGGGAGGACTTGAGAGCCCCCGGTGGATATGAACTGAGCATTTCAGACATAGAAATCCTTCAAATTGCTGAAGAATACCCCATCACACCCAAGGAACATGGTATTTCTTTTCTTATGGAGCACCGGCATCTCTGGCTTCGGTCTCAGAAACAAAATGCCGTCCTCCAAATTAGAGTGGAAGTCATACGGGCAATTCGTGATTTTTTCGATGGACGGCGATTCCGGCTCATGGATACACCTATTCTCACACCCAGCGCATGTGAAGGCACCACCACGCTTTTCGAGACAGAGTATTTCGATCAAAAGGCTTACCTTAGCCAGAGTGGTCAACTTTATAACGAAGCGACCGCGATGGCCTTTGGTAAGGTGTATTGTTTTGGACCCACATTTCGCGCGGAAAAGTCAAAAACCAGGAAACACCTGATTGAATTCTGGATGGTAGAACCTGAAGTGGCTTTTGCCACACTGGAAGACATCATTGAGTTAAGCGAAGATCTCATTCTCTACATTTTAGAGAGAGTATTGACACGAAATAAAAATGATCTGGACGTGCTCGAGAGGAAGACTCTGCCGTTAGAGACTATCAAAAAGCCTTTCCCACGAGTGACCTATGAAGACATCCTCCCAAAGTTTCAAGAAAAAGGCTCTAAAATAGAGTGGGGCATGGATTTGGGCGCACTCGAAGAATCGATTCTTCCTAAAATCTACGACTCTCCCGTCTGTATCACACACTTTCCAACGGCTATCAAGGCGTTCTATATGCAGCCGGATGCGCAGCGTCCGGACACCGTCCTTGGCGTCGATGTCATGGCCTCTGAAGGATACGGCGAACTTATTGGAGGAGGGCAAAGGATTCATGATCTCAAATTCCTTGAACAGAGGATCAAAGAACACGATCTCCCCCGAGAAGACTACGAATGGTATCTGGATTTAAGACGATACGGCTCTGTCCCCCATTCGGGATTCGGCCTTGGTGTGGAAAGGATGCTTTCTTGGATCTGTAAAATTCAGCATATCAGAGAAACCATCCCCTTCCCACGGTTGTTGTACAAAATCTATCCCTAGCTTCTTCACCAGCTCAAATGAAAAATATCGCTTTGATCAGTTTGGGATGTGCAAAAAATCTCGTTGACAGCGAAGTGATGCTGGGTTACCTGGCTAATGATGGATATACTTTTGTCGGTCAGCCCGAGGACGCCGATATCATCATCATCAATACATGCGGATTTATCCAACCGGCAAAAAATGAGGCTGTTGATTCTATCCGCATGGCCCTGGACTTGAAGAAAAAAAAAGGACACATCAAGGTTTTTGTCACCGGCTGTTATATGGAGAGAAATTCGGCAGAACTTGAAGAACTGTTCCCGGAAATCGACGGCTGGACCGGGGTAAAAGATTTCGACAATATTGTTCAAGTTGTTGAAGGCAAAACACATGAGAAAGCGGCCATCAGTTTCCTCTATGATCATCAATCCCCCCGCTTCCAATCTACACCGGCGGGATGGGCCTATGTCAAAATCTCAGAAGGATGCTCCCATTCCTGTTCTTTTTGCACAATCCCTCTCATCAAGGGCCCCTACAGGTCCCGCCCTATTGTTTCCATTGTAAAGGAAGTGGAAAGGCTGGTTTCGAAGGGTGTGAAGGAAATCAACTTGATCTCTCAAGATTCGACATATTATGGTCATGATCTCAATCTCACTGACGGCCTCTCACTGCTCCTGGAAAAATTAGTTGAGATTAAGCCCATCACTTGGATTCGTATCCTTTACGGTTATCCTGAAGAAGTGACAAATCGACTTCTCGAAATCATGAAGGAGGATAAAATCTGTTCCTATCTTGATATCCCCTTTCAACATTCCGATCCCGGAATCATTAAGCATATGAGAAGAGGGTTGGATGGAGAACGGGCGCTCAAGCTGATTCAAAATATCCGGGATAAACTCCCAGATGTAGCCATAAGGACCTCTCTGATTGTAGGTTTTCCTGGGGAAGGCCAGAAAGAATTTGAAAATCTTGAACATTTTGTCCGAAAAGCCAGGTTCAACCATCTCGGTGTCTTCACGTATTCTCTGGAACAAGGCACTAAAAGTTTCGCCCTGGGCGATCCCATAGATACAAACGAAAAAGAGCGCCGAAGAGACAGACTTATGTACATCCAATCGGAAATCTCTTATCTTATAAACGGAAAAATTCTCAACCACAGTCTGGATGTTCTTGTTGAAGGACATTTGGAGCAGGACAATTCGGTTCTTCTCGGCCGAACACAATCTCAGGCTCCGGAAGTGGATGGAGTGGTGTTTATAGATTCTCAAGAACAGGATGTCGACAAAATCAATTCCATACAAAAAGTTGAAATCAACAGCCGGGATATATATGATCTATACGGAGTTTTTAAAACATGAGATTTTTTTCAAAATTATTGTCTACGTTTTTTGGTGCTGGATATTTTCCAGTCGGGCAGGGAACTCTCACAAGCTTTATTGTTGTACTGATGTACAAATTTTTTCTATACAGGCTTCACTGGGCGTTTTATCTCCTGCTCATTTTGGTTGTTTTTGTTTTGGGGGTCGTCTCTTCTTCTGTCCATTCTACTGCCTTAAAAAAGAAAGACCCTCATGAAATCGTGATTGACGAAGTCGCGGGGCAACTCCTCGTCCTTTTTCGGCTGAATCCAACCTGGTCTCTCCTGTTGATAAGTTTTTTTCTTTTCCGTCTTTTCGATATTGCCAAACCGTATCCAATAAAACAGCTGGAAAAGTTTCCCAAAGGATGGGGAATCATGACTGACGATATTTTGGCGGCCATCTATTCAGGCATACTTGTTCATCTCTATCTTCTTCTGAAATGAAATCGAGCCGTGTTCCAAAAATTGAAATCATCGCTGTGGGTTCTGAACTCCTTTCCCCTCATTTTCAAGACACCAATTCTCTTTATCTAATCGAGCGGTTGAATGATTTGGGATTAGAGGCTAACTTCAATACCATCGTCGGAGACGACTTGGACGATCTCAAATTGGCCATACACAACAGCCTCGTCCGAGCACATATCGTTTTTATCACAGGAGGCCTCGGGCCAACAAAAGATGACCGGACTCGGGAAGCACTGGCCTCTGTTCTCAAACGAAAGCTTTTATTTCGGAATGACGTGTTTGAACAAATACTCAAGCGTTTCCAACGCCGCAAGATTCCCATGCCTTCAGTGAACAAAAAACAGGCCTATGTTATTGAAGGATCAGAATTACTCGACAACCAAAAGGGGACCGCCCCGGGAATCTGGATGGAAACCCCCTCAAACATCATCGCAGTTCTCCCTGGCCCCCCAACAGAGCTAAAGCCAATGTTTGAGACAAGTGTATGGCCAAGATTGTTGAAATTTCAGAGAATTTATTCCGTTCGAAAAACTCTAAAAATAACTGGATTGACAGAATCAAAGGTTGAATCACTCATCCAGAATGATTACCCAAAAGACAAGGATTTAAGGCTCAGTATTCTTGCCCGTCCAGGACAGATTGAAATTCATCTCCTCTGCCAATCTCAAAAAGATTCAGCTCATGCTAAAAAGAAAATGAAGGTTTTAAGCAGCACCCTGCTCAACAAGCTCAGAGAGAATGTGTTTTCTGCTTCTGGCGAAGAGCTTGAAGAAATCGTCGGAAACATGCTGCGGCTAAGACAAGAAACCGTAGCGGCTGCTGAGTCCTGCACAGGAGGTTATCTAGGCCACCGCCTGACAAATGTTCCCGGCAGCTCGGACTATTTCCTCCTGGGCATCACGGCCTATCAAAACGATCAAAAGAACCGCCTTCTCCGTGTCCCTCAGGATCTTTTAGACAAGTATGGAGCCGTTAGTTCTGAGGTTGCATGCGCAATGGCAAATGGAATAAGAGAGATAAGTTCCGCCGATTATGGGCTGGCCATTACGGGTATTGCCGGACCTGGTGGAAGTACGGCGGACAAGCCTATCGGCCTTGTCTACACGGCTTTAGCTGGAAAGAATCATACAGAAGTGAAAAGAAATCTTTTCTTAGGGGATAGAGAAATAATTAAGTTCCAGTCCAGCCAAAAAGCGCTTGATATGTTGCGCCGATACATTTTACAATCCCTTTAAAGCGATGAGAACTTTTATTGCCGTCGATCTGGACGACAGGTTAAAAACACACTTTATTCACATCATCGACAGGCTTGATACGGGAGATGGAAGTGTCAAATGGATCACCAGGCAGGGAATGCATATCACACTGAAATTCCTCGGTGAGATTTCAGCATCTCAAAAATCTAAAGTGGAGAGGGTATTAGATAAAGTGACAAGCAAACACTCCTCATTTTTACTCCAATTTAGAGGTTCCGGCATTTTTCCTCACAATTCGAGAAATCCCAGAGTTCTATGGATTGGATTGGACAAAAATGAAGCGTTCGAAACACTTCACGCAGACATCGAAGAAGAGTTGGCCGGACTAGGATTTCCCAAAGACAACAGACCTTTCCATCCTCACCTGACTTTATGCAGAGTCAAAAAAAAGGATCAACTCCATACGTTACTTAACAAACATCAACAATATCGCCATGAACATTTCGGTGATATAATCGTGAAGAAGGTGATATACTACAGAAGTACACTTAAACCGACTGGAGCCGAATACTCAGTTCTTTCGGAGCATAAACTCAAATGACAATACTTTTTGTCTGTCTCTCTTATCTTTTTGGCTCGATTCCTTCAGGGTATCTTCTTTTTCGATTAAAGAACAAGGGAGATATTCGCGATTACGGCAGTCATAGCATCGGAGCAACAAATGTCCTGAGAACAACCGGATGGAAGTTTGCCATTCCTGTGGCCATTCTGGATATCTTCAAAGGATTTTTTCCGGCTTTTCTTGGGCTTAAGCTCTTTGAAGACAGCCGCTGGGCTCTTGTGTTTGGCTTTTGTGCCGTCGTCGGACACTGCTATCCTATTTTTTTAAGATTTAAAGGTGGAAAAGGAGTGGCGACAACGGTTGGTGTTTATGCGGCCATTGCATTTGTTCCCCTGCTTCTCATGATGGCGGTGTTTGTTTGTGTTACAGCGATAACCCGGTATGTTTCTTTAGGATCCATACTTGGAGTTTTAAGTTTTCCCTTATTTTCTTATTTTTTCCAAGGAGAAACCGAAATTCTCTTTTTGAGTGCGGCGGCATTCCTTCTTATCACCTTTAAGCACAGAGGAAACATTCAAAGACTGGTCAAAGGGAATGAAAGAAAATTTGGAGAAAAAGTCACATGAAAGCCTGTGTTATCGGAGGAGGAACTTGGGGAAGCGCCTTTGCCCTCCACCTTGGATCAAAGAATATTCAAACCAACCTTTGGATTATGGAAGAGGAAGTGTACGAGCAAACGCTCCGCTACAAAGAAAACAAGACCTTTCTCCCGGGAGCCGTCTTCCCGACCTCTGTATCCTTTTTTAACAAAATAGAAGATGCCGTTAAGGGGGTAGATAGTGTTTTTATCGCCGTCCCATCTAAATTCTGTCGATCCGTCTACGAGAAGATGGCCCCGTTGTTGTCTGCAGAAACAATCCTTGTCAGCTTGACAAAAGGTATAGAAGAGGGCTCATTATTGAGGATGAGTCAGGTCATGCAGGAGGTCTTTTCACCACATTTTTCACCCCGCATCGCAGTCCTTTCGGGGCCGAGTTTTGCTAGGGAGGTCGCTGAATCCCATCCTACGGCTGTTGTTTTAGCATCCAAAGATCCCTCTGTATCAAAAACTACACAGCATTATATTTCAAATTTATCCTTTCGGGCTTATACTTCCGAGGATGTCATAGGCCTCGAAATTGCCGGGGCCTTAAAAAACGTTATCGCCATTGCTTCAGGAATCTCGGAAGGTCTGCAGTTTGGAGCCAATTCCATGGCAGGCTTAGTCACTCGAGGGCTGGCGGAGTTGACGAGGTTGGGTACCAGGTTAGGTGCGAAACCTGAAACCTTCGCAGGATTAGCGGGTGTTGGCGATCTCGTGCTCACATGTACCGGTCGGCTGAGCAGGAACCGTTATGTCGGTTATGAATTGGGGAAAGGAAGAAAACTTGAAGAGATCGTAAGCGGAATGAAAATGATTGCCGAAGGGATCACGACCACTCTCTCAGGATGGCAGCTGGCTCAAAAAAATAAAACGGACATGCCTATCTGCGAGCAGGTTTATCGGATTTTATATGAGGGGAAAGATCCCAGATCTGCTCTTCAGAACCTTATGTCCAGAAAATTAAGAGAGGAATAAATGAAGATAAAAATAGCCTTCATTCTTGTTGTCTGTCTCCAAATGATGCTCTGTGCGACCTCACAAACCAGATTCGAAAAATCCAATGAAAAAGATCCACAATACCAGTACAAGATGGGACTTTATTACTTGAATCTCAGTCAACTAGACCTATCCATCAAACATCTAAAGAAGTCCGTGTCACTCAACCCGCAAAACCATTTAGCCCTTAATGCTCTTGGTCTGGCCTATTCAATGAAAGGAAATTTTGATGAATCTGTCAAATATTATACAGAATGCTTAAAAATCAATCCCGCTCTAACGGAAGCTCAGAATAACCTTGGAATTACTTATCAGGAACTAGGACTCCTGGCTAAAGCCGAAGAGTTTTTTATTGCAGCCAGTTTGGATACGCAATACAGTTCCAGGGAACATTCCTTCTATAATCTGGCCCGCTTGTATTTCATTCAAAATAAACTGCAGGACGCCCTCTTCCAAGTTCAGAAATCTCTTGAAATAAAGCAAGATTTTTTCCTTGCGCTCAACCATGAAGGGATGATTTTTTCAAAGCTGGGTCAATTGGATAATGCTGTGAGGAGTTTTGAAAAGGCTTTTGAAATTATTCCAGACGATATCGATTTGAATTTTAACCTGGCCGAAGCCTATTTTAATAACAGACAGTTTGAAAAAGCCAAGCAGCTCTTTAATACACTCTATCTACAGAGCATTGATATGGAGATGAGAAAGAAAATTGAAGATTACTTAAGAAAGATTAAATAAATAGGATCAGAGACCGGCGTCGTTCCTCAGTGCATCGGCTTTATCCGTCTTCTCCCATGTGAATTCATCTTCCGTACGTCCAAAATGACCATACGCCGCCGTTTTTCTATAGATGGGTCGAAGCAGATTGAGAGATTCAATCATCTTTTTCGGATGGAGTTCAAAATGAACCTGGATCAAGTCTTTGATTTTGTCCTCAGATATTTTGGCTGTATCGAAGGTGTCCACCATAATGGAGATAGGATACGGAATTCCGATAGCGTAGGCCAGTTGGACCTCCAGTTTATCGGCCACTCCGGCTGCGACGAGGTTTTTAGCGATATGGCGTGCCATGTACGAGCCGGATCGATCGACCTTTGAGGGATCCTTTCCGGAAAAACACCCTCCACCGTGACTCCCCACACCGCCGTAGGTATCCACAATGATTTTCCGTCCCGTTAGACCCGAATCGGCGAACGGCCCCCCCCGCTCAAAACGGCCGGTTCCGTTTATATAGTATTTTGTTCCTTCATCCAGCATATCGGCCGGCAGGACATCTTCAATGACCATTTTTTTTATGTCCTCTCTGAGATCGTCCATTTTGACATTGCGATCATGCTGAGCGGCAATAACAACAGCATCAATCCTTTTAGGTAAATCACCTTCATATTCGATTGTCACCTGTGATTTCCCATCTGGACGAAGATAATTCAGGACTTTCTCCTTTCTCACCTTAGACAATTTCCTCACGAGTTTATGGGCCAGCATGATGGGCATAGGCATGAATTCTTCCGTCTCACGGCAGGCATATCCAAACATGAGGCCCTGATCTCCTGCTCCTTGCTCGTGCTCATTGGTCTCACTTACCCCCAGGGCGATATCTGGAGACTGCTCATGGATGGATGAGATCACGCAACAGGTCTCATAGTCGAATCCATATTTTGCCCGAGTGTATCCAATCTCTTTGACCGCATCCCGGACAACTTTTTGAAAATCACAATAGCCATTGCTTGTGATCTCTCCGGCAATGAGGACAAGTCCTGTTGTGACTAAAGTTTCACAGGCAACACGGCTCTTAGTATCCTGCCGAAGCAGATCATCAAGAATTGAGTCAGAGATGAGATCACAGATTTTGTCAGGGTGACCTTCTGTCACTGATTCCGATGTGAAATAATGAATTCCTTTTTTACTCACAGCCACCTCCATCAAAACTATAAGGAGTGAATTTTAATTAAGATATTTAGCATAAAATGTGTAAATTTTCAATTTTTAAGCCTTTTTTACTCAAATCCCTGATCCCTTGAATCCTTATGATCCTGCCCACTCTTTTAGAGATGATCCTATAATTTTATGTTGAATTCTATATGGGATTCATGATACATAGGCATCTAAGTGTCTTGACCTATGGAACAACTCATCATAGACAGCGAGTTTTCGGAAATAAATAAAGTTCGAAGTTTTTTAAAAAAAAACCTATTGAACTTAAACCTCTCCGAAGAAGAATATTTCACTATCGAGCTTTCTCTTCTCGAGATATGCACGAATATTGTGAGATATGCCTATCCAGAAAATAAAGATAAAATATTTTTAAAAACATGGAGAGACAAAGATAAATTTTTTTTAGAAATTAGAGACAATGGTATTCCATTTGATCCGAGAGAGGCTAAAGAACCTGACATCAAAAAAATCCTTAAAACGGAACAGGTCGGTGGATTAGGGATCTTGATCTCACGCCAATTTATGGACGGATTTGATTACAAAAGAGAGCACAATCAAAATATCTTGATCATGTTTAAAAAAATTTCCGCTTGACAAAAATCCCAACAAAATTTATTCTATCAACACTCTTATAGGAGTGTTATATGAGTGCATCACAAAAAAGACCTGCGAATAGAAAAGTTACAATAAAAATTCCCGGTACGTTATACAACCGACTTGTGGAAACGATTGCCGAAAGCGGTTTCAATTCTGTCACGGAATTTATCGTCTATGTGCTCAGGGATCTCGTTTCGACAAAAGGCCAGGTCAAGGAGACAAAACAGGCGGACGAATCCAGTTTAACCGCAGACGAAATTGAATCCATAAGGAAAAGACTTAAATCACTAGGTTATTTATCTTGAATTATTCACATTTTTTATGAATTATTCAGGTTATAAAATTAAGGAGTATAATACAATGACGACACACCTCGTTCCTCCACACGGAGGAGGACAGCTCACACCCCTCCTTCTCAATGACGACGAACTTTTTGTCGAACTAGAGAAGGCCAAATCTCTACCGGTCGTGCCAATGACATCCATGGAAACATCTGATTTGATAATGATGGCCATAGGCGCATTCAGTCCACTATCAGGATTCATGAACCAAGACGATTACAAGAATGTGGTTGATCATATGCATCTTGCTGATGGAACTCTCTGGCCTATTCCAATAACTCTCTCCATATCGGAAGACCAGGCAAATTCCGTTTCCATAGGGAGTCAAGTGGCCCTCCGTGATGAAGAATCGGGAGAATTGATGGGAAGTATGGCCGTGACAGAAAAATACGGCTATGAAAAAAGTCACGAAGCAAAAATGGTCTTCCGAACGGATGAAGAATCCCATCCGGGAGTATCTAAATTAATGGCCCAAAAAGACATCCTGATATCCGGGCCTGTAAAAGTCTTCAGTGAAGGTCCCTATCCTGAACAATTTGGCCGGCACTTTGGTCGTCCGGAAGAGACACGTGCACTTTTTGAAGAAAAAGGCTGGAATACAATCGCCGCTTTTCAGACTCGAAATCCCATTCACAGAAGCCATGAATACTGCACAAAAATTGCCCTAGAAGTCACAGATGGACTCTTTATCCATCCTTTAGTGGGGAAACTCAAATCAGGTGATATTCCTGCTGATATCCGAATGAAGTGCTATGAAGTGCTGCTTAAAAATTATTATCCGGAAGACAGAGTTATCCTCAAAGTGTATCCGATGGAAATGCGATACGGTGGACCTAGGGAAGCCGTTCTTCATGCAATCTTCAGACAAAATTATGGCTGCAGCCATTTGATCATCGGTCGTGATCATGCCGGAGTGGGCAATTACTATGGCCCCTTCGATGCCCAGAAGATATTTACGGACATCGGAGCTGAAGAACTGCAGATCAAACCTTTAAAAATCGACTGGACATTCTGGTGCCATAAATGTGATGGAATGGCATCCATGAAAACCTGTCCTCATGGCAAAGAAGACCGCGTGCTCATTTCAGGAACCGATCTTCGAAAACAGCTGTCAGAAGGGCGGCATCCTCCTAAGGAGTTCAGTCGGCCAGAAGTAGCAGAAATCCTGATGGACTATTATCAATCGCTCAAAGTGCAATAATCATTTTCAGGAATATTATGGAGATTAAAGAATGACAAAAAACAAAGCCACAAATATCACCTGGCATCAGAGATCTCTGTCCAAAAGCGAAAGAGAGCAACACCTCAGACAAAAAGGCGTCGTAATCTGGTTTACGGGATTACCTGGATCCGGAAAATCGACACTGGCCCTTGCGGTCGAAGAGGAACTGTACAGACGCGGTCATCTCTGTTATGTGCTGGATGGCGACAATATCCGCCATGGCTTGAACAAAAATCTCGGTTTCTCTCCCGAAGACCGCGAAGAAAACATCCGACGCATCGGTGAAGTGTCGAAACTGTTTGCCGATGCCGGATTGCTGACGATGACAGCTTTTATCTCACCCTACAGGAAAGACAGAGACTTGGCGCGGACGCTCCTTAAAGATGGGGAATTTATAGAAGTGTATATGACCATTCCCTTAGAAGTCGCGGAACAGCGGGATCCCAAAGGTCTTTACAAAAAAGCCAGGGCCGGAGAGATCAAAGAATTCACTGGAATTTCAGCCCCTTACGAAGAGCCGGTCAATCCGGAACTCACAATTGACACGAGTAAACTCGATCTTGAGCAAAGCAGAGATAGGGTTATCCAGTATTTAGAACAGAAAGGAATTTTAACGAATAGCAGTCAATAATATCGATTATTAATAGAGAACCTCATCTTCTCCCATTTCTTCTATACGTTTTTCCACCCAGGCAACGATCAGATCTTTCCGCAGTATAACCGACTCGATTTCCTTCTCATTCAAATAATCCCCGACAACACTTCTAATCTTTTCCGCTGTCAAAGCTTTGATATTTTCGTAGAGTGTGCGGGGAAGTTGCTTCATCAGAAAAGGGCCTTCCTTGTATTTTTCATCGTAAATCAATCGCTTTGTGGATTTTTTTGAAGTCGCGAATGACCGTGAATGGTCGATGAGCAGCATGCGGAAGTCTTGTGTTATGAGGTACTGATTCTGGTGACGGTCCTCATTGAAGAGAAGATTATCCCAAGCTCTCTGTTTGAACAACGCCTTGTTCCAAGGATCAATTTTGTATGAAGGAGTCTTTATTTTTTTTTCCGTTTTGTCCTTATAGGTAAATGTGTCTTCAATCCACAACTGACAGGAACCGAGATCTCCCTGAAACCTTTTTTCCACGGTTACGGGAACCATATTTAGACCTAAAAGTTTATCGAGACGATAGGCCGCAATTTCCCATTTCCAACTTTCCAGAAATCCTTTCACTCGCCCGAGTGGATTTTTCCAGATAGCACGGAATTCTCTGCCGTCTATTTCTAAATCCAATACCCAAGGTTCTGTAACGGCTTCGCTTCCTTTCATTTGTTCCTGCCCGACAATGTCCGCCTCTTTAAGAAGCTTCTCCCACTTCTCCCTTTCCGCAAGTTCCTCAGTCGTAAACTGGGCTACGGCCTGTGTGGAAAACCCTATAACAAGGATAATAGAGATGATAAAAATAATTTTTTTTCTCATGTTTTCTTCCCTCCTCTCTTACAATATATCCTCATCTATATTAAAATTTAAAACTACAATTTTAGTAGAGAACAGCATCCTCACCCTGCTCCTTGATCATCTCATCAATCTCTTTCAAAAAAACGTCTTTCCGGCTCAATATAGCATTGATTTCTCTTTTCGTTAAATAATTCCCCACGGCATCTTTGATCAAATCAAAGTTAAGGGCTTTGACATTCTCAACTAATTTCCGGGGAAGTCGGCGGAACAAAACAGCCGTTTTGAGTCCGTTCTTTCCGAACACAAGGTTTTTTGTATGTTCTCTTGTAGAACGAAATGCACGGGAATGGTCGATCAAGATTGTCCGCCAATCTTTGGTGTAGCGAATATTCTGCTGAGTTCTGTCATCGTTGGCGATGATACAGTCAAACGCTCGGGCCAAATATTTCCTGTTTTCCCACTGATCGATGTGCGACGCAGGAATTTGCACACCGTTTTCTATGCGGTCCAGATCACTCATCGTCCCTTCGACCCAAAACTGGAGTGATCCTTTTTTCCTTTCAAATGTTCTCTCTACGGTGGGCGGAACCATATCCAAACCGAGAAGTTTATCCATTTCGTAGGCCGCAATCTCATACTGCCAGCCTTCAAGAAATCCCTGCTGCATTCCTCTTGGATTTTTCCAGGCTCCGGAAAGCTCAATCTCTCCGGCCTTAAGGAAGAGCCTGTAGGGATTCGTCACACCTTCTCCGATTTCTTCTGATCCGATGATTTCGCCCACCTTGAGCCATTCCTCGATATCTTCTCTCTGGCTCAGCTCCGTAGGAGTGAACTGCGCGACGGCGGCGGCTATGGAGAAAATAAAGAAACAGAGAAAAAACCCTAAAAAGAGATTCCTTTTCATTGTTGACTCCTATCTGCGTTTTTTCCCCAAATTCATATTTTCCTATCATAAAGAGAAAAAATTATAAAATCAAACGATATCCGGTTCCCCTATCAGTGGCTGGACACTCCAGGTCAACCAGTATGCATTCTTCGGTGACAATCAGGAAGGCCTGGTTAGGGATGATGCAGGATATCTCTATATCGCCCAGAACACGTAGGGGGAATCCTCGAGAAATCTTTTATTCACTTTTCCTGTGAAAAAAGCTGTTGAAAAAAGGGATATAAGTCTATTTAACTTCCAGATTTTATTTAAGTTGTGAGGCTTTGCACAATTATTGGGTAGTCGAATAATTGCTGTTGAGAAAAAGCTTGTTCCGGCTATTCCAATCCGGGTTCAGTGACATCATTGAATTTCTTTCCGGCATACCTGACAGCCATCACCCATAGAATAATGACAACTATATTAAAAAGGCTCAACCAGCGGCGAGCTCCAAAATTTACAAAAATTGCAGACACGGCCAAAAGGACACCAATAGAAAGGACTTTAGCAAATCGCTGTACAAACATGTCGATAAAAGCCTTGGCCTTGTATTTTTCTTCTCTTGTTGTGATAGTGTACAACGTTTCTCTGGCTGATTGGTTGATGGAGTACGCAAATCCGCTGTCAGCTGTATTTAAAAAGCTGCCAACCCAGAGAATAGGAAATGCCAGAAATGCGAGAGAGCTAAAAATCATGGCGACGGGAAGAAAAATGAGTGCTGATTTCACGCCAAATCTTGTCATAATATAACTTGTGAGGAACAATTGGACAAACATGGACACACTGTTGGAGATCCAGAACATTCGAGAAAATTGAACACCAATAGCAGGCCCATCCAAATAGTGCAGAATTGTGGAGGTCCACTGAAAATCTATTGTGGTAGACACAATTTCATACAGTCCAACAATGGCCACGATGGACAAAAGGTATTTGGACTTAAAGACAAGCCTGCCGGCTTCAGTGAGAAGACTGGATTTACTCTTTGTTTTTGTTTGTTCAGATGCAGCAACTTTATAATTAGGTGGATTTTTAGACACAAGACGTCCTGCTGCCATGGCCACAACAATGATGACAAGAGCCAAACCGAGACAAATCCACATCCATGAGGACGCCGGTACTCTTGATATCCAAACCGCAAGTATCATTGATCCAAAAAACCCTCCCGTGACTCCCCCTAAAACGATCAAACCATACAGTCTTTTGGCAGCTTCTGGTGTCACGCTGTCGTTAAGAAAGGCAAAAAAAGTGGCCACCATAAGGGTACTGAAGAGATCACCAAAGAGATAAAACGACCAGACCGTTACAGCACTTGGATCGTTTATCACCATGCTGTAGAGGACATAGGCAAAAACAAAAAAGATGGAAAACACAAATGTAAGCTGCTGTTTCTGCATACGGCGTACGAGCCAGGTAAAGACAATGACAGCCACAATAGCCACAAACATGTTCATCACCTTGGCCAAAAGTTCTGCTGATGCTGCATCCATTTTCCAGCCCAACAGATTAAATCCAGTCTCATCATAGAATGCACCAAAAATCGTTTTCTTGAGCGGTTTAAGGATCCAAAAACTGACAATCACAAGAAAGAAATAAAAGAACATCAATAAAGCCATCGGCAGTTCTTTTTTCTTGATGTCCATAATCGACTTGAAAATACTATTCATGGCTATAGTTCTCCCTTATCCATATTTTCTTTATTCGGGACTGTCCCCAATTTCTCCATTAGAATTAGTTTTTCTTAGACCGCAGTTCTTTGACCTTTTTGATGATGAGATCTTTTCTTACAAGAAGAGCTGAGATTTCTTCATCATTCAGGTACTGACCAAGCCTGGTTCGAATCCCATTCCTGCTTAAATTCTCTAATTTATGAAAAAGATTGTCCGAACAATCCGTTATCTCACATCCCATGATCAACCTCATAGCCGGCGCAAAGGCTTCCGAGAGATCGATCATCCATACTTTCCAGTTTTTTTCCGTCTGAATCATGATATTCCCAAGATCTCTCTGGCTGCACAGTGACGGAAAGAATAAAAGATGTTCAAATATAACGAGATCGGACAAAGTC
>SDBS01002233.1_pt1 | contig 19470 bp, 16 predicted proteins | sample 2277091 | NCBI WGS metagenome assembly SDBS01 (sample SAMN10404972, study PRJNA504765) | marine sediment metagenome | isolation source: marine sediment core GS10_PC15, 163 cmbsf | place: Arctic Ocean: Southern Knipovich Ridge | collected 2010 | reverse complement strand
GCCGTCGGGGAACTTGCGCGCGCCCAGGACATCCTCAGCGGTCAGCACGTACTCGCCCATTATCCGCCGGCTCTCGCGCACCCCGATCTGAGTTCCCGTCGCGCTGAGGTAGGCGTTGGCGAAGCCGGGTACCTTCTCGTTCAAGAACCGGACCATCTGCTTGACCTGCCGGCGCCCCTCCAGTTCGGCCTCGGTCAGGTCGGCGGCGCTGGTACCATCGCGCTTGACTATGCGCGTGGTGTTGAAGTGGATCTCGCCCGGGCGCGTTGTGTAGAACCACAGGACGTTCTCGCGCGGGTTGCAAATCTCGCCGGCTGCCTTCGCCTCGTCGTAGAGAGCGTTGATCTCCTCACGCGGGGGCATACGTTCTTCATCTACTCCTGTCATCCGGAACATCAGCGTCATCGGCTGGCTGAGGCCGTCTTCCGGGCGGCCCTGCTCATAGTCAGCCCCCGCGCGCGCGGCTAGATCACCGTCGCCGGTGGCGTCAATGAAGATCGTCGCCTCCGCTCGCTCAAAACCGGACTTACTGGCCAGCAGGATTCGCTCCACGTGGCCATTGTCGCTGCTGGTGTCAACTACCGTGGTATGCAAGCGCAGCCTGACACCGGCCTCCTCGACCATATCCTGGGCCACGAGCTTCATAATCTCGGGGTCGAAGGCGTCACGTGCCCATTCGTCCTGGCGATGACTCCAGCCACCCACTGCGTCGAGGCGGTCAAGTATCTCCTGGAAAAGGCCCTCAATGATCTGCTCGCCGCCGGTATAGTAGGGCATAAACGGGTTGACGAGGCCGGCGGTGGCCATGCCGCCCAGAAAGCCATAGCGCTCGATGAGCAGCGTGTCGGCGCCCTCCTGAGCCGCGGCCACTGCCGCGCACAGTCCCGCCGGCCCGCCGCCGCAGACAACCACCTCGGCGTTGAGGGAAACCGGTGGTGATCTCAAGCACTCGCCCGACATTGCACGCTCCTACGGGAATCAGAGGTTTATTGAAGACAGTGCTACATCTGGCTGAGCTTCTCGCGCAGTATCTGGTTGACGAGCTGCGGGTTAGCCTGGCCCTTCGTCTGGCTCATGATGTAGCCGACCATCGCCCCCAGCGCCTTCTCCTTGCCGCTCTTGAAATCCTCGACCGCCTGGGGATTCTTGGCGATGGCTTCGTCCACCACCCCCGCCAGTTCGTTCTCGTCGCTGATCTGCTGTAAACCTTCGGCTTTCACGATTTCCTGGGCCGACTGGCTCGTCCCCGCCATCGTCACGAAGACATCTTTGGCGATCTTCCCGCTGATGGCGTTGTTCTCAACCAGCGCCAGCAGCGCGGCAAGCTGCTCGGGAGCAACCTTCAAGTCGGCGATGTCCAGGCTGTGCTCGTTGAGATAGCCCAGCACATCGCCCATCAGCCAGTTGCTGGCGGCCTTGGGGTCCGCGCCGGCTGCGGCCGTCTGCTCGTAGTAGGCGATGATGTCGGGGTCGGCGCTGATGACTTCCGCGTCGTACGCGGGTAGGCCGTACTCGTCAATCAGCTTCGTGCGCAGGGCCGCCGGCAGTTCGGGGAGGGACGCGCGGATGCTCTCGACCCATTCCGGATCCGGGGCCAGCGGGGCCAGGTCCGGCTCGGGGAAATACATATAGTCGTCGGCGGTCTCCTTGCGCCGCATCGTAGCCGTCTCGCCGGCCTGCTCGTCCCACAGGCGCGTCTCCTGAAACATCTCCTCCCCGGTCTCCAGGCACCGGTGCTGGCGCCGAATCTCGTACCCGACCGCCTCGTAGACCGATTTGATTGAGTTCAGGTTCTTTATCTCGGCCTTCGGTGTGGCCTCGCCGGTTTCACGGTCAATCAGGTTCACCGTCGGCTCGGCCCGCATCACGCCTTCTTCCATGTTCGCCGTGGAGACGCCAAGATAACGCAGAATCAAGCGCAGCTCGATCAGGTATACCCGGCACTGCTCTGGGCTGGTGAAGTCCGGCTCGGTGACGATCTCCATCAGGGGGATGCCGCAGCGGTTGTAGTCCACGAGGCTGCGGCCGTCGGGCAGGTGGATGTTCTTGCCGGTGTCTTCCTCCAGGTGGGCGCGGCGGATGCGAATGTGCTCGGGCTGGCCGTTGACCTCCAGATCAAGGTGCCCGCCGTAGGTCAGCGGCTCCTCGTACTGGCTGATCTGGAAGTTCTTGGGCAGGTCGGGATAGAAGTAGTTCTTGCGGGCAAAGCGGCAGCGCTCCGCGACCTGGCAACCCAGCGCCAGGCCGGTGCGGATGACGTATTCGACTGCCGTGCGGTTGGGCACCGGCAGGGAGCCGGGTAGCCCCAGGCATACCGGGCAGCAGCGGCTGTTAGGCTCCGCACCGAACTCGTTGCGGCAGGCGCAGAACATCTTGGATTCGGTATCCAGCTCCGCGTGCACCTCTATACCAATACACGGCTCGAACGACATGAAAGTCCACTCCTGATCGATCTTGAGAGTTCTCAGTGCTCTGATGCCCCCAGACGCCGGGGGCAAAGCGCACACTTACCTGCCGACGGAGGAATTGTAGCAAGAAGTAAGCCGCTGCGCAAGCTACGGTGGGGGCGCGGGAGTGCTCACAGCCGGGACAAGCCGGGGATGGCCAGGTTCATAAGGCGATCAATGTCCAGGAAGTTGTCGTTCGGCGGGCCGATGAGGGTAGATCGTGAAGCGGCGGAGGAGAAAGCAGGTACAGCGCCGAACTCTGCAACAAGGCCGCAGGGCCGAGAGGGGTTGTTGGAGAAAGCGACTCAGATCGTCACCAACTGACAATTGGGGGGGGAAACGATGTGTGAGCAGCAAGGCCGCGCGTCAGCGACTGTGTTGATAATGGACGACGACGGCAGGATACTCGCAGCGTGTCGGGAGATACTGGAGCATGGCGGCTACCGTGTGCTGGCGGCTCGCGATGGTGGTGAGGGTATGGATATATTCCGCGAGCAGCATGAGGAGATTGACGTGGTCGTCATGGATTGGATAATGCCCGGTATTGATGGACACCACTGGATAAGGCCGATACTGGCAATGGATGCGCAGACCAAGTTAATCTTCTGCACCGGCCATGTCCTGAACGAAGCGGTCCTCAGCGAGCTCAACTCCGAGGGTGTAGAGCTGCTGAAGAAGCCCTTCGGTGCTCACCAGTTGCTCGGCGCGGTCGAGCGGGCCCTGGCTACAGACGAGGTCGGCGAGCCAGCCGCTCTCGGGCACGACGGCGGAGGAGGTTAGGCTGGAAGCTGGGCGGGGGCGCTGAACGCACACCGGAAGCATCACCATCTCCGACCGGGTCGCACCTGATCAACCGGCCGGCCCCCTCGACCACGAACTGATGTTCAACTGCCATGTGTATCCACATAATCTATTGTGTCAAGAGGTAGGGATGAGTCCATGGATGCTGAGCGAGCACAACAGTTGGCCGACATCTATCGCACGGAGCTGACCGAGAATGTCATCCCCTTCTGGGAGCAGCGGTCGCCTGACCCGGAGTACGGGGGCTTCTTCAGTTGTTTCGACCGGGAGGGGGCGCTCTATGACAACACCAAGTACACGTGGATCCAAGGCCGATTCGTGTACATGTTCGCCTTGCTATATGACAGGATTGAGCCGCGGGAAACGTGGCTGCAGGCCTCCCGGCGGGGCGTGGAGTTCATCCGCCAACACTGCTTCGACGACAGTGGACGGATGTATCATGCGGTCAGTCGCGAGGGACAGCGCCTGATGCCGCCGTGGACGATATTCTCGGAGTGCTTTGCGATCCAGGCTATGTGCCAGTATGCTCTTGCCAGCGGGGAGAGCGCCTGGCTTGAGCGGGCCCAGGAGCTGTTCTGGCGCACGGTTGAACTTGCCCAGACTCCCGACCTCGACGGCACCTCCTACCCCGAGGCGCCGCAGTTGATCGGTCATAATGTCCCGATGATTCTGCTTAACCTGGTGCAGATGCTGCAGGAGGCAGAACCTGATCCCCGGTATAAACAGGTCAGCGACGAGATGATGCATCGCATCCTGGATCTGCACGTCCATCCCGAAGAGCGGGCAGTGTTTGAGAATGTGCGGCCCGATGGGACGCTCGTGGACAGCCCGATGGGCCGCTTGCTCAACCCGGGCCATGCTATAGAGTCGGCCTGGTTCCTGCTGCACGAGGCGCAGTACCGCCAGGACGAGACTATCCGTGACCGCGCGCTACAGATGATTGACTGGTCGCTGGCAGCAGGCTGGGATGAGCAGTACGGCGGACTGCTTTACTTCGTGGATTTCAAGGGCTTTCCCTCGGTGTTCCTCGAGTGGGATATGAAGCTGTGGTGGGTGCATGTGGAGGCGCTCTACGCGCTGCTGCTGGGCCATTATCTGACCGGACGCGAGGACCTGCTCGAATGGTTCGAGCGGATACACGCCTGGACCTGGGAGCATTTCCCCGACCGCGAATACGGTGAGTGGCTGGGCTACCTGCACCGCACCGGTAAACCTGCCGTGACAGCCAAGGGTAATGCCTGGAAGGGCTTCTTCCACATTCCCCGCGCTTTGCTGCTGATTGCCGAGCTTCTCGAAGAGATGATCAGCGAGGAAGCGGGCTAGAAACGCCGCTCTGAGCCTGCCGAGGCGTGTCCATAAGAGTAGATACCCAGCCCTGGGAGGTCCGCGAGAACGGCAGTGTGGTATTCCGGATGATGCACGGCGGCGGCGCCGGACTGCCCGTCGGCTTGTACTTTAAGACCCAATAGCAGCGCACAAACTGTTGGAGGGAGGAGAAAGATGTCATTTCAGCGTCTATTCTTAGCCATAATGATCGTGACCTTCGCATCAGGCATATGCGTCACGGGTCAAGAGCAGGCCGTCCCACCCGACCTGGCCGGTCTCAGGTTTCAGTCAATCGAGCGTGTGGCGTTGATTTCTATGTATGCCGGTGGAACAACGCACCCAACATTCTGGCCCCTCGCCACGTTCACGCCTGAGGCGGACAAGGTCTGCCACATGTTCGTGCCCCCGGGCCCCACGTGTACCCAACTGAGAGTAAACTCATTGCCTGATGGGAAAGTGCTGAGTGAATCGCTCGCCCCATCGGAGTTCCGGACCCCGGCCAGCCCGAGTTTAAGCCCGGACGGAAAGACCCTTCTGTTCACCGGGCTTCTCGGCATCTGGCGTACAGACCTTCAAGGCAGCACGCCGACCAGAATAACACCGGTCGGAGACCACTTCAGTTCACCTGATTGGAGTCCCCGTGGTGATAATATCGTTTGCGTAAAGTTTGAATCTGAGGATCCCGATCAGCCAGATAGGGCCTCTCTGGTTTTCATGGATACAGAGCCACCGTACACGGTCCAGCGAGAGCTCCAACTTAACCTTGTGATGCCAAGGTATTCCCCAGATGGCAAGTGGATAGCGTGTCAGCAACACGGTACAGGTAAACTCGGAGTTCTTCGTGTCGAGAGCGGCAAGTTCTATCCTCTTCTCGACCATAGGACGGTTGAGTTGAGCTTCTCACGGACCGCCTATGGCGGGCTTGGCAGCTACATGTGGCTTCCTGACAGCGAAAGACTGTTAGTGAACGTGAGCTCTTCTGATGAGGTGCAACACTATAGCCGCGTTTTCATGGTCAATCTGCGCGGCGAGGTGCGCGAGATGTTTGACGGTTGGGTGTTGGGTGGGCCGCAACACGGGCGGATTCTGTTTGTGTACGTGGACGGGCAAGTCTGGCGGGTGGACTTGGCTCCATAGCGGTGTGCAACAAGCTGCACACCATCACCGGCTAACTGCGCCTCGGCATGCAAGCAGCAGAGCAATAGAGGAGGCCACCGATGAACGATGTCGTCGTCGGTATGATCAAGGTTATACCCCGCGACTGGGAGCCGGAGGCGAACCTGGCGACCCTGGCGCGGCTGGTCGCCGAGATGGCCGCGAAGGGTGCGCAGCTCATCATCACGCCCGAGAGCTTCGTGGACGGCTATGTCGTGCGCCTGCGCAAGCGGCAGGACGATTGGAGCCGGGAGCGTTTCCGAGCGCTGTGCCAGGACTGGGCCCAGCCCGCCCTTGCCCGCATCCGGCAGATTGCCCAGGACAACAGCGTCTATCTGGTTGCCGGGATGTCCGAACCGCGGGAGGATGGCTTACACAATTCGGCTTATCTGCTCGATCCGGCCGGCGAGATCGTAGGCCGCTACGATAAGATCCAGCCCTGCGAGGTCTACCAGCCCGGACAGGAGCTGCCGGTCTTCGCCACTGAGTTCGGTACGGTGGCGATGACCATCTGCGCGGACCGCCGCTGGCCAGAGATCATCCGCACGCTGGCAGTCAAGTGCGCGCGGGCAATACTGATGCCGACCTACGGAATGAAGGGCACGCCCAACGACCTGTGGATGCGCACCCGCTCCTACGAGAACGCCGTCTGGATCTGCTTCACCCACCCCACCGAGAGCCTGATTACCGACCCCGGCGGGGAGATCGCCGCACGCCTGGTCGCCGCAGATACCGAATACCTGCTGCATACGCTCGACCTGTCCGCGGGCGAGGAACCCCGCGAGGAGATGCTGGGCACGCGCCACCCCGAGGTCTACGGCTTTGCATGGGAGGCGCATCAAACGGCAGACGGGGACAGATAGAGGCAGACAACGGCAGAGAAGGCTCACGGGCAGCGTGTAAAGATAATCCGGTATTCCTCGTCCTCACCTGCTTCATCGAGGTACTCGAACTCAAACTCGTCCCCGAACTCCCGACACCAGCCCGCCAACTCTGCCGGCCAGATGACGCCGCTGATGCGCTTTTCCAGGTGCTCGCGGCCCGACTTGCGCAGCAGCTCCCGCCACTGGCAACGAGTGATCACAAATTCGGTGCCGTCAGGCAATTGTTCCACGTGAAACTCGTGTCCGTCCGCCTTCAGCTTCAGGCTGAAGCACGCGCTCAGATCGGCCAGGGAGTTGCCGGTGATATCCAAGGCCTCGCGCGCCTTGCGCGCCTGGATCTTGGGCAGAATCTGCCAGACCCGCTCGTCGAGGGCCAGGGCGTGCTCGAAGTCGTGGGCCTCCTCAGCAACCATGAACCAGAGGCCGTCGGTCGCCGTATACGACCGGCGCAGGTATTCGATTAGCGCTTGGTCTTCGTTCACACGCTAGGCCCTCCCTGCTTCGTTCTCCTTGTGCACAAAGAACCGATTTCCCGAGACGTGCTCCATTAGTAGTTTGGGCGGATGTTGCTTCGGCCACGGCGCGAGACCGTTAGCAATAAGCCACTCGCCGATTTCCTGGTCGATAAGCTCGTGGCACGTTTCGTCCCAGAACGAGGGCTTATCGATGTTGGGCTTAGCCAGAGCCGAAGTTCCTTCGAGCTCCAGAACAACGCATTTCCACTCCCGCTTGAAGTACTCGTCGCGGTCCTCCACGGCAACCTTGAGGCCGTATCCTGCCCCACTTTCGCAATGCTTGCCGCTTTTCCAGGCGGTGACTGTCATCTGGCTCATCGTGGATCTCCGCCAAACACGGATTCTCGCTATGACTGCAACTGTGCTTCCACCCGGCTGGTCAGCTCCCCGCCGATGCGGTCGCGGGATCCGGGGGTTTTGCCCTCCCAGCGCATCACCAGCTCCGGGGCGGTGTTCGAGGCGCGGATCAGCGCCCAGCCCTCGGGAAGCTGCACCCGGGCACCATCTACCTCCAGTACCGGATACTCACCGCGGTAGCCGGCGGTCACTTGCTCTACCACGTCTGTCTTGCGCTCGTCCGGACAGTCTATGCGCATCTCCAGCGCCGGGAAGTACTCGGGCAGCTCAGCGACGATATCGCGCAGCGGCTTATCCTGGCCCGAGAGGCTCCCCACCAGGCGGGCAGCAGCGTAGGCAGCATCGTCGAACTTGATGTAGGGATTGCCGAAGTAACAGTGCCCGGAACCCTCAAAGCCCAGCGGGGAGTTGTGCCGGCGCATGCCGTCGAGGACAAACGGATAGCCGCAGGCGACCATCTCCACCTGTCCGCCCCACTGCTCGATTTGGTCAATTGGCGCCTGCGAGCAGCGAACCTCAGTCACGATAGTCGCGGGTCCGGCGGCGAGCACCTCCCGGCATAGAGGCACCACGTAGTTGTCCGGCCAGACCATCTGACCGCTGTGGTCAACCACGGCGATCCGGTCCCCGTCGGCGTCAATGGCGATGCCCAGGTCGGCGCCCACCTCGACGACCCGCTGCGCACACTGGGCGATGGCCTCCTCGGTGAGCGGATCGGGCGAGCGATTGGGGAAGGTCCCGTCTAGCTCGGCGAACATCAGCTCTAGCTCGCAGCCGATGGCCTCGAGGAGCCGGGGCGCATTGAAGGTTCCGCAGCCATTGCCCAGGTCCAGAACAACCTTCAACGAGCGCTCGGCGCTGACCTGGGCGGTGGCGATCTCAAAGTAATCCGCCCAGATGTCGCGCTGCTCACAGCTGCCTTCACCACTGACGAAATCACCCGCTATCGCTTGCTGGTAAAGCTCCTGGAGCTGCTCGCCGTAGAAGGGCCAGTCGCCGAGGCGCAGCTTTATCCCATTGTATTGGGGCGGGCGATGCGAGGCGGTGATGCCCATCCCGCCGTCGGCTTCCCACAAGCCGATTGCAAAGTAGACGACCGGTGTGGGACACTGGCCGATGTCAATCACCCGGCAGCCGCAGCTTACGAGGCCCTCAACGGCCGCCGCACACAGCTCCTCGGAGGAGGGGCGCAGATCGCGGCCGACCACTATCGTGGTATCGTGCGGATCGGAGAAGCGACTGGCATAAGCTCGGGCGATGCGGCGCACGACCTCAGGAGTGATCTGGGGACCGACTTCGCCGCGGATGTCATAGGCCCGGAAAATCTCAGGGGCAATCTTCACTGAAGCATTCACGGCATCATTCCTCGGAGAGTAGACGGCTGCACGCTTCAGACGTGCTGCAGCACGATTCGGGCCAAGCCTCAGTACATCCGCCGAGCGCCCACGTACCGTGGGCCATAGTAACTGTCGTCAATGCGGCTGATCTTCACCCGCGAGCGGGAGTTGGAGGCGTGAATGAACTTGTTATCGTTGACGTAGAGGCCGACGTGGGAGATGCCCCGCCGGTAGGTATTCTTGAAGAAGACCACGTCACCGGGCTGGAGTTGGCTGCGTGAGACTGGCTTGCCCTGGAGAAACAGCCCGGGGCTGGTGCGCCCGACGCTGATGCCGTGGCAGTCCATCACGTAGTGGACGAAGCCGGAACAATCGAAGCTGCGGGGACCGGCCGTGCCCCGCACGTAGGGATACCCCTTGTACTTCAGCGCAGTCTGGATGATCTGGCTGCCCCGGTTGCGGCTTGCTGGACTGGCCGCCGCGCCGCCATTCTGGCGGGCAATACGCTCCTCGCGGGTGTCAATCAGCCAGCTAGCGACCCAGCCGGTCTTGCCGTTGTCGAGCAGAACCTGGTACCACTCGCCCTGCTGGTCGGTGATTATCACCTGGGTGCTGAGCACCAACTCGCCGACCTCTTTGTAGTCGGTTCCCGGTCCCTCGCGCAGGTTGACCTCGGGGCGAGCCACCCAGCCGACCTTGACCTCGACCTGCTCGCCGTTCTGCTCGGTAGTAATCGCCTGGCCCGGCGGCAGGAAGCTGACCACCCAGCCAGCCACCCAGCCGACCTTCCCCCCGGACGTCTTCACCCGGCACCAGTGGCCGTCAGCGCCCAGCACCTCGACCTTCACCCCGCGGTCGAGTTGGAACTGGACCGGTTGGTCGAGACTCGGCCCCGTGCGCACGTTGGTCCGATCCCCATCAATCCAGGCGTAAAGCTCTTCGTCGGGTCGCGTCGGATTTCGGCGCTCGGGTGGCGGGAAATCCGCAGGCGCCTCGGGGAGCGGGTCTACATCGGGCGTATTGCCTGAGCCCGTCTCATACTTGATTAGCCAGTCGGCCACCCAGCCGGTGTTGCCACCCTGGACGGTAACATGTTTCCAGTCGCCCATCTCGCCGAAGACATGGACGACCTGGCCTTCGTTGAGCAAGGCGATCATCTCAGATTCAGTGCTGGGGCCGTGGCGCAGGCGAACACGACTGCCGGTGATGTAGCCTTTGGCCGATTCCACGCCGCGACTGCTGGCCTCAGATCCGGCCTGCTGGGCGAGCTGGCGCCCCGCCTCGACGTTGAACTCAAGCAGATCGTGGCGGATCCAGCCCTCGCCGCCCGGAGTGCGGCACTTCACCCATTCGCCGCGCTCGGCGAGCTTGTGGACCTTCGTGCCCTGAGCCAGCGAGCCGTAACGGTCATAACTCAGCCCGGGGCCGCTGCGGACGTTGGCGGCACTGGCGCTGACCCAGGCGGCGGGATTGGTGGAGGAGCCACTCTCGGCGCCGGAGGCCGCGGCCAACCGGCGGCCCTTGTCGTAGGAGAACTCCAGCAGCCACTCCGCCACCCAGCCCCAACTGTCGTCGGGCAGCCGCGCCCAGCACCACTTATTGCGGAAGGCCGTGACGTAGACCTTGGTGCCCTTGGTCAGAGTGCCGATCTTCTTGCGATCGGTGCCCGGGCCGCTGCGGATGTTGAGCGTATCGGCCTCGACCCACGCCGTCCAGACCTTGCGCTCGGCCTGGACCGGGCTGACACTCAGCGCCACGGTTAGGATGACCGCTGCCAGGAGCCCCAGCCCAGTGCGACCGGCTGGCTGGTTGCGCAGATGCAGGTGCATAACATCCAGGATTATACTCAATCCCTCCCTGTACCGTCAAATCGCGGTGAGCCCTGTTCGCACATACGTGCGGCTGGCACCGCCGTTCACCGGGCGTAGCGTTATAGACACCCGGACACCAGGGCAGGTTCACTGCACAATGTCCAGCAAGGCAAGCGGCCCACCAGGGTTTGCATTCAGGCGGCCCATTTGGTATACTTGCCAGTTACTGCTCAGGAACTGATCTGGCAGCGGAGGGCGAAGATGCCGGCAGAAAAGACAACCGTCCTGGTGACCGGGGCAAGCGGGCAGACGGGTAGATACGTGGTCGTTGGGGTCGCCGAGGCGCCCGACATGGACTTGGTCGGCGCCGTGGATCCCGCGGGCCGCGGCAAGCGGCTCAGCGATATTGTCCCCGGCGCACCCGAGGATATCATCTGTAGTGGCCACCTGGCCGCGGCCCTGGCCGAGAGCCAGCCGCAGGTAATGATTGATTTCACCCATCCCGACGTGGTGATGGACAATATCCAGGCCGCCTTGAACGCACGCGTCGCCTGCGTGGTGGGGACGACCGGCTTCTCGCCGGTAGACCTCCAGGTCGTCGAGCGGCTGTGCCAGAAGAAGCAGACGCCGTGCATAATCGCCCCGAATTTCAGCATCGGGGCCAACTTGATGATGAAATTCGCCGCTGAGGCGGCTGATGACTTCGACTACGCCGAGATCATCGAGCGCCATCACGAGAAGAAGGCCGATGCCCCGTCGGGCACAGCGCTCGTTACCGCTGAAAAGATGACCGAGGCCAAGGCGCGGCCGATGCGCGACGTGGGAACAGCTCACGAGAAACTCCCCGGATCGCGCGGCGGGCAGACCGAGGGCATCCACATTCACAGCGTGAGGATGCCCGGCTACGTCGCCAACCAGGAAGTGGTATTCGGCAGTACCGGCGAGGTGCTCAAGATCGAGCATATCACCACCAGCCGGGAGTGCTTCATTCCCGGGGTGCTGCTGGCGGTGCGCCGGGTCCGCGAGATGGAGGGGCTGGTCTACGGGCTGGATAAGGTGCTGTAGGAGGCACACGACGCAGATTGCCGGAGCTGGACACAGGCACCATGCCTGTGCCACCGGTGCGATAAGATGAGGTGATGTTTGTGGCGGTACGCGCAGGACTGGTCGGCGTTGGGCCAGTCGGGGATCGCATTGTAACCTGTTTGCAGGAGCGCAATTTCCCGCTGGCTGAGCCGCTGCGGGTGATGGCCACCCGCAGTCGCCGCGAGGTGCTCGGCGGCGAGGAGTTCGCGGTCGAAGAGACTCGCGCGGAGCTCCTTGAGGGGCTGGATGTGGTCTTCTTCGCCGGGCGGGAGGGCGCCAAGGGGGCCAGCGTCCAGTGGGCCCAGCCAGCAATAGACAACGGCGCCTACTGCATTGACAACGGCAGCGATTTCCGGCTGGATCCAGACGTCCCGCTGGTCGTGCCAGAGATCAATATGGAGACCGTTACGGCGGACACGCGGCTGATTGCCAGTCCCAACTGCTCAACTATTCAACTGGTAGTGGCACTGGCACCACTGCACCAGGCCGCGCGCATAAAGCGCGTCGTCGCTTCGACCTACCAGGCGGTCAGCGGATGGGGCCAGGCGGCCGTCGAGGAGATGGAGCGCCAGTTGCCCTCTTGCCTACGCGGCGAGCCGGTGGAGTGTGACCCTAGCATCTTCGCCCGGCCTATTATGCTAGATTGCCTGCCTCATATTGACCGCTTCCTGCCCGACGGCTACACCAAAGAAGAGCTGAAGATGGTGGACGAGACACGTAAGATTCTCGACGAACCGGATATGCCGATCACCGCCACTGCCGTGCGCGTACCTATTCCGCTAGGCCATAGTGAGTCAGTCAATCTGGAGTTTGAGCAGCCCATAACTCGTGAAGAGGCGATAGAGATTCTCGCCCAGGCGCCGGGGGTGGTGGTCATAGATGGGCCGACGGAAGATCCGGCCGCTGTCGAATCTCGCAATGATCCGCAAGAGCTGCAATACCCGACTGCGGCGGACATATACGACGACCAGTACAAAGACATGGTCCTGGTGGGGCGGATTCGCCAGGACGAGACGGTCGAAAATGGGTTGAATCTGTGGATCGTCGCCGACAACCTGCGCAAGGGCGCGGCCACCAACGTGGTGCAGATTGCTGAGGGTATGCTGGAGCGGGGGATTATCGGGTAGGCGAGCGAGCAAGGAGGCTTCGCATGAACAAGGTTAGTGCATGGTTGGCGGCAATAGTGATTTGCTTCCCAAGCTGTTGGGCAGTCGCTGAGGGGTACGTGCCGGAAATGGCCTGGCCGGCTCAGGGCCTTATCCTTAGGGTCGTACGCCTAACCGTAAGGTCCGAAGACGGCTGGCTTATCAAAAAGAACCCGGGTAATATCTCTCAGGAGCATTATGCCTATACGGTGATCGATCCAATTTCGGGCCGACACATGCTCTCACTGGGTCAGAACTTCCACAACTACCGGGTCAGCGGCGATATCCTGCTTGTGGTACGCTCACTCACTGAGGAGGGCCCGGACAGGATCATTGAGGGCCGGGATATCGTCAGTGGCAAGCGCCTCTGGATGGTGCCAGCCACTTCAGAATATTACAACCAAGTACTTCTCGGCGAGGTCTACGAAGGGCATCTGTTTTTCGGGGACGATGAGGGTATTCACAAGATCAAGTTGCCTGAGGGGGAACCCGTCCAGACACGGTCCTGGCAAGAGACCATCGAGCATCCCTACCGGGGGTCCTCTATCAGGCACGGGGAGTTGGTGGTTGCGGGTGGGCGAGTCTATTTCGGTGACGGGCACCGCATCTGGGGACTAGAGGCGGATGACCTCGGCCGTGGGTGGTGGAACTGGTGTAATGCAAGTATAGGTTTCGCCGACGAAGCAGGCGTATCCGGGACTGGTATTGGCCACCACCTCGTCTCGCTGCGACCCAATGGTGAACATTATTTTGAACCCTCTGTGCCGGGGAAAGAGGAGTGGTCCTGGCGGCTCCCGTGCTGGGGACCTAAGTACCCCGGTGAATTGCAAGTGCTGGGGGACCTGGTTATCACGGAGGCTCTGCTGTACCAGAAACACAAGGAGTTCGACACCGACGATCCGCGACGCATCCGGTGTATTAGCTTGTATCTGGCGGCGTTCGATCGGTTCACCGGCGATGTCAAATGGAAAGTTCCCATGAAGCCGCATGCCTACGCGGTTTACGGTGATAAGATCGCAGTTGCCGCCGGCCACCGCACCTCCGGGGCAGAGTCCACCATGCAGTATCGAATCGAGATATACAACAGCCAGGGCAAGCGCCTCTGGCGCGGCCCCATACTACCGAAGCGCCCCTGGGACATACTGGGAGTGAGAGATCGCTTCGCAGTAATTGACGAGGACGGGATGCACTGTTACGAATAGCAGATAGCGCGGGGAATTATCGGGTAGGCGAGCGAGCGAGGAGGCTTCGCATGAACAAGAGCAGTGCATGGTTGGCGGCAATAGTGATTTGCTTCCCAAGTTGTTGGGCAGTCGCTGAGGGGTACGTGCCGGAAATGGCCTGGCCGACTCAGGGCCTTACCGTTAAGGTCATACGCCTAACCGTAAGGTCCGAAGAGGGCTGGCTCATCCTAAAGAGACCGGGTAATATCTCTCAGAAGCATTATGCCTATACGGTGGTCGATCCAATTTCGGGCCGACGCATGCTCACACTGAGTGAGAAGTTCCACAACTGCCGGGTCAGCGGCGATATCCTGCTGGCGGTACGCTCGGTCAGTGAGGAACCCCCGGGTATGATCATTGAAGGCTGGGACATCATCAGTGGCAAGCTGCTCTGGACGGTGCGAACCAACAATCTCCACCGGGTGATGCTCGGCGAGGTCTACGAAGGGCATCTGTTTTTCGGGGACGCCGAGGGTATTCACAAGATCAAGTTACCTGAGGGGGAACCCGTCCGGACACGGTTGTGGCAAGACACCACCAAACCTGGTTCCTACTCTATCAGGCAGGAGTTGGTGGTTGCGGGCGGGCGAGTCTATTTCGGCGACGGTCACCGCATCTGGGGACTGGAGGCGGATGACCTCGGCCGTGGGTGGTGGAACTGGTGTAATGCAGAGATAGGTTTCGCCGACGAAGCAGGGGTATCCGGCATTGGTATTGGCCACTGCCTCGTCTCGCTGCGACCCAATAGTGAACATTATTTTGAACCCTCTGTGCATGGAAAAGATGGGATGTCCTGGTGGCTCCCGTGGCAGGGGTACGGTGGATTGCAAGTGCTGGGGGACCTGGTTATCACGGAGGTTTTGCTGTATGAGACGCATCCCGAGTTCAGTGTCGGGGATCCAGGACACATCCGCCGTATTAGCTGGTATCTTGCGGCGTTCGACCGGTTCACTGGGGAAGTCAAATGGAAGGTTCCCATGGAGCCGCATAGCTACGCGGTTTACGGTGATAAGATCGCAGTTGCCGCCGGGCACCGCACCCGCGGGGCAGAGTCCACCATGCAGTATCGAATCGAGATATACAACAGCCAGGGCAAGCGCTTGTGGCGTGGCCCCATACTACCGAAGCGCCCCTGGGACCTACTGGGAGTGAGAGATCGCTTCGTAGTAATTGACGAGCACGGGATGCACTGTTACGAATAGCCGATAGCGCAGCGGACAATACAATAGCGGTCGGGGCAGCGATGCCCCTCCTACAATATTGGGGGGCATGAGCAGGGAGAGAAGATGACTAAGGTAGGCATATTTGGTGCAGCGGGATACGGCGGCGCGGAGCTAATCAGGCTGCTGCTGGGCCATCCTGAGGTGGAGATCGTCTATCTGGGTGGTCATACTACGGTCGGTGAGAGCATCACCGACCTGTATCCTAACCTGCTGGGCAGAATTGACATGACGATCCGGGAGAGCAGCGTAGCAGCGCTGGCTGACAGCGGCGCTGAGGTGCTGTGCTCGGCGCTGCCCCATAAGGCGGGCGCCGATATCGTGGCTGAGGCGCTGGCAGACGGGCTGAAGGTCATTGATTTTTCCGCCGACTTCCGCCTGAAGGACGCCGCCACATACGAGAAGTATTACCAGCCTCACCCGCATCCAGAGTTGCTGGCGGAGGCGGTCTATGGCCTGCCCGAGCTGCATCGCGAGGAGATCATTCCGGCGCGGCTGGTGGCGGCACCGGGGTGTTATCCGACCGGGGCTATTCTGGCGCTGGCACCAGCGGTCAAAGCGGGCCTGATAGAATCCCAGGGCATCATTGTGGATAGCAAAACCGGGGTCTCCGGTGCCGGACGCACCGCACTGGACCTGGCTTTTCACTTTCCCGAGGTCAACGAATCAATGAAAGCCTACAATGTGGCAGCCCACCGCCACACCCCGGAGATGGATCAGGAGCTTTCGCTGCTGAGTGATGAGCCAATACAGGTCACCTTCTCGCCTCATCTGATGCCGGTGACGCGCGGCATCCTGACTACGGCCTACGGGCGGCTGCGCGCGGGTATCTCGGCGGCTCAGATACGGGAGGCCTACGAGCAGTTCTACGCCGACGAGCCCTTCGTCATGGTTCTGCCAACAGGCACTCAGCCCACGACCAAGCAGGTCAACAGCTCAAACAACTGCCACATCGGGCTGGTAGTGGCCGAGGAGACGGGGCAGCTTATTGTCACCTCCGTCATTGACAACCTGATCAAGGGCCTCTCGGGGTCGGTCCTGCAGTGCCTGAACCTGATGATCGGCTGCCCAGAGACAACCGCGCTGGAGGCACCGGCTGTGTGGCCGTAAGCGCCCACCCGGACCGTTGACTGAACTTGTTCCCCACGAGGTGACTGCATTATGTCAGCTAGTCTGTTTGAGGTGATTGATGGTGGTATTACCGCCCCACAGGGCTTTTCGGGTGCCGGCGTGCACTGCGGCATCAAGCCCGACGCCCTGGACCTGATGCTGCTATACTCGGACCGGCCTGCTGCCACCGCCGTCGCCCTGACGACGAACGCCTTCCGGGCGGCGCCGACCTACGTCACCCAGGAGCATACCGCCGATGGCCGTGCGCAGGCGATCGTCGTCAACAGCGGCAACGCGAACGCCGCCACCGGCGAGGAGGGGATGGACAATGCCCGGAAGATGGCAGCGATGGCTGCCGCGGCGCTGGGTGTTGATTGCCTGGATGTTATCGTCTGCTCGACGGGCGGGATCGGCCAACAGCTTCCTATGGACAACATCGAGGCGGGTATCGCTCAGGCAGCCCGGCAGCTTATCCGCGAAGATCCCGAGGCCCTCGCCCGGGCGATAATGACCACCGACACCTTCCCCAAGATGGTCTCGGTCCAGTTCCCGGTCGGGGACACGATAGTCAAGATGGGCGGCATCACCAAGGGCGCGGGGATGATCTGCCCGGAGATGGCGACGATGCTGTGCTTTATCACCACTGATGTGGCGATTGCGCCTGAGATTCTCCACACGAGCCTCCGGCAGGCCGTGGCGCGGTCATTCAATTGCATCACGACGGACGGCTGTATGAGCACAAATGACACAGTGGCGATCCTGGCCAACGGCGCAGCCGGCAACGAGCCGATTGTCAGCGCAAGCTCGAATGGCTACGACGCGTTCATGGCTGCACTGGAGTATGTCACGCAAGAGTTGGCGAAGATGATTGCCCGCGACGGGGAGGGGAGCACCAAGTCGGTCGAGATCCGCGTTGGCAACGCCCGCGACTGGGAGCAGGCGCGGCATGTCGGCCGGACGCTGGCCAACTACGACTTGCTCAAGACCGCTATCTTCGGCCAGGACCTCAACTGGGGCCGAATTGCCGCGGCGATCGGCGCTGCCGACTCAACCCTTGATCCGACCAATATTACCATTACTGCTGCTGGCATCACGCCCTGGGATCGGGGCAGTGTGGCCGAGTTTGATCAGGCCGAGGCCCGGGCGGCAATGGCGGCCGACGAAATCCTGATCGAAGTGGACCTGGGCATGGGCGACGCGCAGGCGACCGTCTGGACGTGCGATCTGACCTATGATTACATAAAGGAAAACGCCGGGCCTGACGTCTATGACCATTCTTGAATCACGAGCGAGAAGAAACCATGTCAGAGATTCGCGTGACAGTCTGGAATGAGTTTGTCCACGAGAAGACCAATGAGACGGTGAAGGAGCTGTACCCCGATGGGATGCACGAGGCCATCGCCGGCTATCTGCGCCAGCAACCCGGCCTGTCGGTGCGTACGGCCACCCTCGATGAGCCTGAGCAGGGCCTCAGCGAAGAAGTGCTGGCTGACACTGACGTACTGACCTGGTGGGGGCATACCGCCCACGACAAAGTCCAGGACGAGATCGTGGACCGGATTCAAGCGCGGATTCTCGAGGGCATGGGCCTGATCGTGCTGCATTCCGGCCATATGTCCAAGATCTTCCGCAGAATGATGGGCACAGGTTGCACCCTGAAATGGCGGGAGGCGGCGGAAAAGGAGCGACTGTGGGTGGTCAATCCCGCTCATCCCATCACCCAGGGACTTGGGCCATACATCGAGCTGCCCCATACCGAGATGTACGGCGAGTATTTCGATATTCCCGAGCTCGATGAGTTGATCTTCATCAGTTGGTTCGAGGGGGGCGAGGTCTTCCGCAGCGGTGCGACCTGGAGGCGCGGCCGGGGCAAGATCTTCTACTTCCGCCCCGGGCACGAGACCTATCCGATCTACCACAATCCCGAGGTCCTCAAGGTCATCGACAACGCCGTGCGCTGGGCGGCATTCGCCGGAAACACGGAGGCAGTAGTGGGCCGCTGCGACTGCGTCCAGCCGCTCGAGCAGGAGCTACAATCAAAAGGTGTGTAAAAAGGAGAATGGAGACAGGTGGTGGCATCCTCCGTCAAGCAACCACGTGTAAGAGACTGTTGCAAAAGCCTACCATAGATTATGGCGGGGGGGAGGGGGTAGAAGTCAAGGGGTAACTGTGGCAAAATTGACATGAGTGGTTGAGCGATACGGCTCCCCGGGCGGTAAGCGCAGGGTGATACAGAGGGCGGGCAACCTGAAAGCCACAAAACTGGGGGAACGTGCCTAGTTTCCCTCCCCGCGCTTGCGTAGATCGCACCGAAAATCTCACAACTGAATAACCAACTTCACAACTCGGGCTTCAACAATATCCAAGCCCACTGGTCTCTACTCCTACATGACTGTCTTTAGCAACAGTCTCTGCCAAACGTGGCCGATATCATTGCTGAAGAGGAGAGCCAGTTGGGTTCGGCTGCGGCTGAAAGCATCGTCGAAGGAAAAGCGGCCGCCGAGGGCGAATATGGTATTGACTTTTCCGGTGACTTTGATGCAAGATGATGGTTAGCCATGGGCACATCTACCTCCCAGCGGTCTCCTGCCACCCCTGAGTGGGAGCGGGTCCGCGAGCTTTACAAGCAACCCAATCCGCAACCCGGTGAAGTGGTCAGCCGGATAGTTGCCGCGCTCAGCCCCGAGACGCGCCAGGAGATGCGCGGCCCCAGCGTGGCCTCCAGCCTCGATGGTTTGCTCTGGGGCAGTGCCCGCGTCGCGGAGCGTGGTCTCGCGGCGCTACTGGGTGACCTCTCGGCACCGGCCGGCCCGCCCGCTATCGCGCTCGCCGCTGGCCTGCGCAGCCACGCCCACCAATACACTACTGACGGCGGCTTGAGTTCCCGCTTCGGCGAGCTGGCACTGGACGCGCTCGGCAATAGCGTCATGGACGTGGCCACGCTGGGCCAGGGCTTACTCACCGTCACCGCAGAGGAAGTTGAGGCCAACTTCGCGCGGTACGCTGCCCAGCAGAATCTGTCCGCGCTGGGCGGCAACTTCCTCGGCCACGAT
>SDBS01002232.1_pt1 | contig 19472 bp, 16 predicted proteins | sample 2277091 | NCBI WGS metagenome assembly SDBS01 (sample SAMN10404972, study PRJNA504765) | marine sediment metagenome | isolation source: marine sediment core GS10_PC15, 163 cmbsf | place: Arctic Ocean: Southern Knipovich Ridge | collected 2010 | reverse complement strand
GCTCCCTCTCCTTTTCTGAAAGTGAGCCCCTATAGACTTCTATGCCAAGACATTCTTTAAAACCCTCTAAAATATTATTTATTATTTCTTTTCTCGCAGGCAGGCGGCCCACTTCCCTGGAAAGCCAGGTGATCCTTTCTTTCAGTGAGCTGATCTCACTGTAACTTAGTTTTTCTACCGGGACCCTCAGGCACCTGAGCAGCATGTCTATATCCAGGTCGACCAGGAGCGAGCCCTGAAACAGGAAGGCGTCTTTAAGTGATGTTCCCCCGGAACCTGATATTTTTTTACCCTCTACCTCTATATCATTTCTCGGCCTGAACCTGGACCTGATCCCGAACCTGTTTATCCCACTGGCTACAGCCGTGCAAAAGATCCGGTAAAACTCTTCAATGCCTGAAGCTTTAAAGGGCCCTCCATTTGTTGAAAAGATCTCCCATCCCACATCATTACTGTTCCAGTACAGGGCCCCACCGCCCGTGATCCTCCTGTTTATATCGATTCCATGATCCCGGCAGAAGCCTTCTCTTAACTCTTTTTCTACAGTCTGGAAATGGCCCACCAGCGCTGCATGGGGTTTAAAGCTTAAAAACCTGATGGTATCAGGAACATGGCCCTCTTCCCTGGCCTGGAGCATCGCCTCATCCAGGGCTATATTCTCTGCGGCAGTTAAATACCCCGTATCTATTAATCTGAATTTTTCTTTCATTTTTTTAATATTATCATAAATTATCATTAATCCAATTTCTCTTTTGGCATGGATATGAAAAAATTACTTATTTATAGTGACCCGGTGACCCTTTAAAATATATTATTATTAATGTATATTTATAATAATTTTTTTAGATGATAGCAGGGACCAGGTAAAATAATGCTTCAAGATACCAGCGTAAAGAAAAAACAGCAATACAGCCCGGAATATGTACAGACCAGCCTGGCTGCAGCAATATCCCTGGGCCTGGAAAATGGGAGCTTTAAGGACAGGATAAAATTGACCGGCCTGAACCTGCTTCTTGTCTACGGTGAAAAATGTATTGGAAGATGTGCCTACTGCGGGATCTCAAAGATCAGGCCGCAGGATAGCAAGGGTAAAAAAACCTTTATCAGGGTCAAATGGCCCGTATACAGGCTGGATGAAATAATAAACAGGACAAAGGCCTTTAAAAATTATTTTGAGCGGATATGCATCTCCATGATCACCCATCCGGATGCAGTAAAAGATACTGTCCTGGTCACAAAAAAGATAAAGGAAAAAATAGGCCTGCCCATAAGCCTTTTAATATCGCCTACAATAATATCCGGCAGGGACATTTTAAGGAAGTTAAAAGAATCCGGAGCAGATATGGCCGGAGTCGCACTCGACACTGCAACAGAAGAGCTCTTTAAAAAATACAGGGGCAGCGGTGTCGGAGGGCCCCACAGCTGGGATAAATACTGGAAGGTCCTTGAATGGTCCACAGAGGTGTTCGGGGAATTTAAGGCTGGAATACACCTGATCGCAGGCCTTGGTGAAACAGAAAAGCAGATGGTGGAGACTATTCACAGGGCTCACGGGATAGGAGCAAAAACTCATCTATTTTCATTTTTTCCCGAAACAGGCAGCCTTCTTGGGAACATGGAGCGCCCGGAACTTGCCTCATACCGCAGGATCCAGATAGCAGCCTACCTTATAAATGAAAAAAGCTGCACTCCTGCTGATATGGAATTCAGTAATGGGGATATCATCTCTTTTAACCAGGACCTGGAGGAAATAATAAACGATGGAACTGCTTTTATGACTTCGGGGTGCCCGGGCCGGGATGGGAAATCTGCCGCCTGTAACCGCCCACTGGCAAATGAAAGGCCCTCAGAAACTTTCAGGAATTATCCTTATGCCCCGGATAAAGAAGAAAAAAGGACCATAAGATCCCAGATCGAGAGCATACTGTGATTAAAAGTTTAAGGGGCAGGGCATCAAAAAAACCACTGATCTTTTCGGTCCCCGGTTCTAAAACATATATAAATGACTATTATAAAAATACTCCAAACAGTTTTTTAAATATCAGCATCACCGGTAGCAGATGCAGCCTGCAGTGCAAACACTGCAGGGGCTCCCTGCTCGGGGGGATGTTAGAAGCCCGGACATCCGGCCAGCTGACCCATATTGTATCAAAATATAGTAATGGCCAGCTTGAAGGCATCCTGGTCAGCGGGGGCTTTGATAAAAACGGGGTGCTTCCGCTGGAAAATGTCCTTGAGGGTATAAAAAAGATAAAAGAAGAAAATAGCCTGCTTAAAATATATGTGCATGCCGGGTTTGTCACTGAAGGAATGGCGCAGGGCCTGGCAGATGCCGGGGTCGATGGTGTTTTAATAAATGTGATAAGCAGCCAGAATGCCATTGAGAATGTCTATAATCTAAGAGACAGGACTCCGGAAGACTATTACGGGACCATAAGGACCCTGAAACGATCGGGACTTAAGCCCTCTCCCCATATAATAGTCGGAATCGACCATGGCAGGATCCGGGGTGAATTTGAGGCAGTAGAAAAAGTGGTAGAGCTCGGGGTAGATTCGGTGGTATTTGCCATGCTTAAAAAAGCATCCAGCAAAGTTGATTTTGGCCTTCCGGATATTCGTGATGATGAAGTGGCCGGGCTGGTACAGCATGCAAAACACCTGGATCCGGATCTTCCCATCTCTTTTGGCTGTGCCAGGCAGCCGGGTCCCGGCAAAAGCATGCTTGAGATCGAACTGGTAAAACTCGGGATCGACTCCATCGCCTTCCCTGCAGAGGAAACAATAAGATTCGCATTAAAGAATAAAATAGCACATACATTTACACAGAAATGCTGTGCTATTTTTTAATTAAATACTAATATCAGTTATTCTACTTACTTCTTATCTTTTTCTGCTGCTTCAAGCATTTTCCTTGCGATCCTGAGCTCTGTTTTTCTTCTTGTCTCTTCAGTATAGACCCTGAGCTCTGCTACCAGCCTATTATACCTGGTGATAAATATAGTATCACCATGGTTCTCGGTCAGATATTTTGTAAGATTGACCCTCAACTCATTAGTATCTATTTTTTTAATATTATCTTCGTATACCATTTTTACTCCTTATGCTAATTCTTTAAAGCTTTATTTTGCCTTTATTTATCTCAAATAATGTATTCATTTAACTTTGACTATTATTATCTCACATTTAATTAAAAAAATCTATAATAAAATGATTAAATTATATTGTCTTTATTATATTATAAAATAAAATGTAAATTATTGAAATACTTTTAAAAATAACTACAAACTGTTACTTTAATAGTTATATCTTTAATTTATAATAATTCTTTTAGAAAGGCCAAAAATATAGCCGCAGATCTTAGCAAGATCAATATATATGAGCAGCAGGGGGATAAAAATAATAGAGGATATCCGTCCAAATCCATGAAACCGGCAGCTTTCTGCTTCCCGGCGGCTGCCGGCCAGCCTCCTGTAGGATTTAAAAACATAAATTGCGAAAAGTGGAATAAGAACTGCCAGTATCCACAGGTTAAAATATAGCGCAGCAAATATTATGGCGGAGAATATAAGAATTGATGCAAACCTTATAAGATGCCTGAAAGGATACATCCTGCCGACCGCATCTCCCTTTGCATACCTGAAAAATTGTTTAAATATCTGGACAAAGCCTTCCCTCATCTCCCAGTGGACTATAGCTCCGGGATTAAATCTTATAATATTTCCTTTATCCCTCAACTTAAAATTAAACTTCATGTCTTCACCATGGTCCATATATTCGGGATAGCCTCCAGCTTCGGCCCAGGCTTTTCTTTTAAAACTAAGATTTCTTGAAGAGGGCATATAGTTTTCAGGATCGACCTCCCCGGCCGCGGGCATGATACAGGCAGCCAGGCACTTCTGCAGGAAGTTTTTGCAGAGAGGATAATTCATCCCCCCAATAATATCTGCGGGATCTTCCCTGTGATATCCGGATATTTGCTCTACCCAGTTTTCATCCAACAGGCATCCTGCATCACTCACACAGATTACTTCACCTGATGAATTTTCTATTGCTGTATTTCTTCCCGCCGGGATATTTGCCCCCGCTTTCTTTATCAATTTGACCTTTATGGCAGAAGTCTTCTTACCCGGCCCGGTTTTTGACACATGTTTTATGTTCCCGCTTAATATGCTCTCAATAGTCAGGTCCATATCTTTTGCTTTTTCTTTAAAGAATCCCGCAGCCGCTTCAAATGTCCTGTCGGTGGACCCCCCGTCGACCACTACTATTTCTGAAGGCAGGACATCCTGGCAGAGCAGGCTCTCAAGAAAACCGCATATACTGTCCTGCTCATTGAATACAGTCGTTATAAAGCTGACACCGCCCAGGACCTTTTTATTTTTTCTGCTTTTCAAAATAAATCCTTACTGTCTTTATTATTATCTAAAATAATGCTTCAGTGCGCGGATATATACAAGCATCCTCTCCCTGTTTTTCTTCCGGGAGCCAAAAATGGATAAAATAAAATAAAGAACCACCCTGTTTATTACTCCTTTAAAATAAAGCATGCTCAGCACCCTGCCGTGAAGGGCTGAGTAATTTTTTAAAAAGTAAAGCCTCCTGCTCTTCCAGATATTTGCTTCCCTGCCCGGCCCATCGGCTGAAGCAATGCCGCTATCAGCATGTTCGATGACAGATAGAGGGAAATAATAATTCTTAAAGCCGGCTCTTGCAAGTTTTAAGCACAGGTCGCTGTCCTCGCTGTACATGAAATAATCCCGGTCAAAACCGCCGGCAGTTAAAAAAACATCCTTTTTTACCAGCATAAATGAACCTGAAAGCCAATCCACTTCCCTGGGCTCCCCGTGGTCCCACCAGCTTAAAAAATAAGATCCAAAGATCCTGCTTTTTTTAAAGACCTTTTGCAGAAAATAACTTTCAAAAAACTGCCTGGCCAGGGTGGGAAATGACCTGCAGCTGTACTGGAGGGAGCCGTCAATATTTTTTATCTTTGCCCCGGTTATCCCGACCCTGCCGCTTTTTTCTTTGGCGGAATAAAACTCCACCAGGTCCCTGAAGTTACCTTCAAGGATCCTGGTATCAGGATTTAAAAACAGTAAAAACCTGCCTGAAGCTTTCCCTGCGCCTTTATTTGAGGCTTTTGAAAAACCAGCATTATTTTTATTTTCAATAATAATGATGTCATTATTTTCTTCTGCCTGCCTGCAGAGGTACTGCAGGCTCCCGTCACTGGAATCATTGTCCACAACTACTATCTCATAACTGATCTTTTTGCCTGTACCCGTGCGGATATCATCCCTCAGGCTGTTTATGCATTCTTTTATAAATCCAAGGCTATTATAGCTGACTATGATTACACTTATATCCAATCCGGCTCCAGTATTATAATATGATATCTATATGGCATCCTTTATTATAGCAAGCATATTCTTTTCGAAGTTCTCATTTGAGAATTTTTTGCAATCCCTGGCGGCATTTTTGCTTATCCTTGCTGTATCCACTTCACCCTTCATTATTTTTAATGTAATATTTTCAAGCTCCTGCCAGCTGTTAAAAAAGAAACCATTACGGCCATTGTCTATTATCTCTTTTTGTCCACCCTTATTGATCACTACCGGGATGGCCCCTGCAGCCATGGCTTCGACAGTTGTGATCCCAAAATGTTCAAATCTTTCAGGATGGTCCTCCTCGTCTTCACCCATGCCGGATGCATGCCAGAATATATATGATTTTGAGAACAGGTCCACAAGCCTGTCCCATTCCATATTGGTGATGACCTTTACCGGATAATCCTTACTGGCCTCTTTTATTTTTTCCACATACTCCAGGTGCCGGATATCCCGGCCCACGCCCCCGACCAGGTATAATGTATAATCCCCGGCGGTCCCCGGGTGTTTATCCACCATTTCCTTAAAGGCCTTTGCCATCTCCAGCTGTTTCTTATTATGGTGCTCGGGGAAAAACCGGCCGACGCTTAAAATAATTTTTTCCTTTTTTCCTGAAGTAAAGCTGCCCACATCCACAGGAGGAAATAAAATCGTACTATCCTTCGCCCAAAATCTCTTTACCCACGCCCTTGAATATTCTGATATAGCGATTATCCTGCTGTAAGTCTCAAGGAATTTGAGGTCCCTTGGATAGTTGACCAGGAAAAGCGGTATATATCCCAGGAGCTTCATTAGGATCTTTTTGGGCAGTCCTGTTTTTGTATCATCATAGAGCACTACCCCCAGTTTCCTGGAATCGGCGGTACTTTTGCTGTTTGAAGTAGGAACAAATGTATCAGAGGAGATCAATACATCAAATGGCCCTTCACCCTCCTGATGATCAAGCGGGATCTCCAGGCTTCTTCGCATGCCTTTTGCCAGGCTGAGATCCTTTGCATATAAAGGCTCCCGGTTTAAACTGCCGCCTTTAAGGACTTTAATTGATACAGCCATCATTTCTATTCCGCTGGATACGGGGTTTTTAAAGCCGATCTTTATGGATCCACTGGAACTATTAACTTTCAGCAATGCTTTTCCGCTGGACCAGCTTCCTCTTTTAAGCATGAACCGTTTTGGCTCATATATGCCTTCCTCCACCCTGATCCCTCCGGGCCCCTGTATCATCCTGTCTGCTGATTTAAACAACCATACAGCCGGAAGCCTGAAAAAGACCATCAGGAATCTGTGTATAAACCTAAAATCTACATCAAAAGGGGTCGGAAAATAACATAAATAAATATTATTTTTTCCATATGCAGGGAGAGCGCTTAAATAAGTGGCATTTATAAACAGGTCATAATTACTTGTTATTTTTTTTGTATAATCCCCGGAAATAAACGGGAACACTTTTAGGCCCACCCTGCCCAGGTCCAGGTTTAATCTCCGGGATACCGTTTCAAGGTCAGCATATATATCAGTTACCAGGTCTACAGAGTATTCCTCCTGGCGGGAAAGTATCTCTGCTATTTTACAGCTATACCTTTCGCCTCCCCCTGCTGTTATTAAATATCTGTCATATATTGCGATCTTGATCATAAAAGAACCTTTTAAAAATCCCTTACCCATTTTTTAATATCTTTATCCCCGGCTTTCCTTCCACTTCTTATCCTGGCCCTTTCGGGAAAATATTTTGGCAGCATATATGCCAGCTCACAGAAGATCTTAAACCTTATGGGAATATCGATCCTCCTGTATTTTGCACCTTTTAGCCTGCTTGCGGCATAATACAGGGTATGTATTATTTTTGAAATAACAAATGCCGCATAGCTTCTTAGAAACAGAAAAGGCCAGCCATTTTTATAGACCATGAGCAGCCTGTTCCTCATGACATGATAGGTAAAACTATATGACCATTCTTTCCCGGTCCCACAATGGTGGTGCCTTACTACAGAATTAGGAGTATAAAAATTCTTCCATCCCCTCAGCCTTGACCTCCAGAAAAGGTCAATATCTTCATAATAAGTAAAGAAATACTCATCAAAATATCCCACATCTTCAAGCATTTTTCTATCCACAAGGAAACTGCAGCCGCTCAGCCCAAAGACTTCTTCGACTCTGCCGTACTGGCCCTCATCAAAGCTCAGGTAACCCCTGTCCCTGCTAAAAAATGATTTATTTATCTTGACGGCACAACTATTGATAATATCTTTCCTGAATATAAATAATTTTTTTGGTATCTTTAATTTTATTTTTTTCTGCTTTGCATATACTTTAAGATCATCCAGTATCTCTCCACCTATAACAAACTGGAGCTTATTTGGAGAAAGATATGACGACACATTAAATTGTATTTCAATATCTTTACCGGGATCAGATACAGGCACGGCAAGAATTGCATTTCCCTGGGACCAGTAGCATGTATTTCCGTTTTCATCTGATTCAGGCGGGTAAAAACCATCCAGGTATTTAATATTTTCTTCCCCGGCCTTATTTGATTTCTTACTGCCGTTATCATCAATGATCTTTATCCCGGATATCTTTACTCCCAAACGTCTTGGATCCCTTGCTCCCTTTTGGCTGGAATTATTTGATATTATTTGAAGAGGCAAATAAGGATGGTAAAATACTATTTTTGGGCCCACTGCCCCGATTTTAGCATTATCTGTTGACTGCTTAAAAATTAAAAGCATTTCCCTGAGCCAGTTTTTGTCCACTACGCAATCATTATTGACCAGGGCGATAAACTTGCCCTTCGAAGCTGCAAATCCTGCATTATTTCCGCCGGCATAACCCCTGTTCTCTTTTGACCTGATTATTTCCACCCGGGGGAACCTGTCTTCTACAAATTCTATAGAACCATCCGTAGAATGATTATCTACCATTATTATTTGAAGTTTCTTTAGCGGATAGTTTAGATTTAAGATTGAATCAAAAAGATCTTTTAAAAAACTTTTACCGTTGAAGTTTACCGTTATGACAGATATTAATGGATCATCGTCTTGTGCCAATTAATTATTTCACCTTGCCTTTTAAAACTATCTTCCCCTGGATATTACGATTACGCCGATTGTAATAATAGCAGTTCCGATCCAGCGAATAGGGCTTACGTCCTCCTTCAGGATCAATTTCGAAAGGATCAGCACCAGCACATAAGTCAAACCGATAAAAGGATATGCAAAGCTAAGGTCAACAGTAGATAATACGATTATCCAGATAGCAGCTGAAATGAAATAAAGAAATAGGCCGGTCAATACAATAGGGCTCTTTATAACCCCTATAAACAACTGCCGAACTGAATCCATGCCGCTAAAATCCCCGATCCCTATCCGGTTTATCCCAATTTTAAGCAGGATCTGCCCGCATACTGCTATAGAGATACTGAGAAGAATAAGAAATATAGAATTAACCAGGCTCAAACCTTTTTTCTCCTTGATCATTTTTTATTTACTCTTATAACAAATTTTACCATTAAAATCTAACCTTTTTTTACCAGATAGTACTTATTAGATACAGTCAGTCCCAACAGTTCATCAATATTCTCAAAATCCCTCATCAAGACTTCAAGCCTCTGCTCCAGGTCAGTATCTCCTATTATTTTACTTTTTGCCTTCAGGGGCAGGAGTATTTCTTTTAAGCTGCTTATGTCATAGCCGAGACTTACGATCTCACGGTGGATCGATTTAAATATATCAAAATATATAAGCAGCAGCCTTTCCCTGTTTTTCCTGTTTACCTCATTTAGTTCCCGGTTTATTTGAAGCTGGATATTATTATTTATTGCCTTGATCGAGTCATTATAGCTTTTCCTTAGATTTTCAAAATACAGGCTGGTGAGCGAATACATATATTTTTTGAATTTGCCCCTGACAGTCTTATCTGCTGCCAGGCCTTCTGACTCCAGCATGTCAAACCTGCTCAAGAGCTTCAGCTCGCTGAAATCTTCCCTGTCAAGCTTTATCTCAAACAACTCAGTTAGATCATTCTTCCCATAGATATTTTTCGTTATATCTCCATCGCTTTCCATATCGGCCCTTTCAAGCTTATCCAGGATTCCTTTGTCCACGATCTTGAAGCCGGCTTCTTCCAATATAAATCCAAAAGTAAAATCATCGATCCTGGAATCGATATTGCTGTCTTTTTTACCTTCCCCCAGATTGCCCAGCAGTCCCCGTTCATCCGGTAAGGATATAAAAAGCATGCCGTCTCTCCGGAGCTTCACGGCCAAAATATTTATCAGGTCATGAAAAAATTTGGGATTGATATTGCCAAAGACATTATTTACGATTATTCCATCAAATTTTGTCCTCTGGGTTATTTTTGATTTAAGCAGCCCGATCTGATCTATTCCATTATCTTTTGAGGCTGACAGATCCTTTGCATCCCCACCGACTTCCAGATAAAAGATCTTCCCCACATCCCCGCTGGAAATGATCTCCTCATCCCTGTACCTGTTTGAGGTTACCACCAGGACATTTGTGAAACCCTCAAAATTCTTCCTGACGATCCTTGAGATCTTGCTGTTCTGCAGATCGACAAGCTCCTTCGTTTTCTTCTTATCAATGGCATGATATGGTTTGAGACAGTAATTCACCAGGGGTTTTGTCACATTCTCCCAGTAAAACCTCGGCGTGATCCTGTTCAAGTTTTTCTTGTAAATATCCCTTAAGCTCTTATTTGTCACAACGCTTTCCATTACCCTCGCCAGCTGGGGAGTGTTTTCATATTTTATGACTTCTCCAATATTTTCCGCTTTGACCATTTTGGCTATTGAGTCTCCTTCGGTTGTTATTATGGGAAGCTTTGCCCAGATATAATCCATTACCCTGGTACGGTATGAAAACTCAGTTTCAATTTTTTCCTGGTGTATGGACAGTCCCGCGCCAGCCTCAAGCAGTAAGGTCTGCCTCAGGTCATAAGGGGTCCATTCATTGAAAAAAACATTTTTACCGTACAGGTCAAGTTCCTTGCTCAGCTTTATGGCTTCTATGCATTTCCTCATCTCAGGCAGTTTGGGATCAGGATGTTTTATGCCCATAAAGACAAGTTTTATGTCTTTCCTGCTTCTTGTGACTTCCCACAATGCCTTTATGGTATTTATAGGATCAAGCCAGTTCCAGATCCCTCCACCCCAGAGCAGTATTTTATCATCTTCCTTTATGCCTTCAATAACATCACTTATGGAAAGGTTTGGACTGTTCGGAGGCCTTGACGGAATTCCAAAAGGCACAATATCTATCAGGTTTCTTAAGGTAGCGTCATTGTCATAGCTGAATGGATTTACCCTCCCTACAGCATTTAGCATTCCCAACCAGTAATCTCTCTGCTTTTCACTTGCACATATGAAGAAGTCGCCTACGGCAAGCTGTGTCTTCAATATATTCATATTATTTTTATCGATCCTTAGCCTCTCGGTCATTTCATGGTTTTTAAACATTTCCAGGCTCTCAAGGTTGAATGGATTGTACAGGTCGACGATTATCTTACCCTTAAAATTCCTGAGGTATGGAAAATAATAGAGAATGTGTCCCTGGATCAATATTATGTCTGTATTTTCAAGATATCTCCTGAGGCTGTCATAATTTTTAGGACGGTAATGCCTTGTCCTGACATCTTCGACTTCGATATCTATCTTATTGGGGGCCAGCAGGGTCACATCCAGGTAATTGGCCAGTATCTTGGCGAACTCATAAAACCTGATACCCGGCCCTGCCATATTCTTTCCTATCACATCATGGCTTATGATGGTTATTTTCAAGGGAGCTTTTTTCTTTTCTATTTCTACAACCATTTACATCTCCTGTAATTTAAAGAATCTTAAATCATTTAATACCGCTTACCAGACTTTAAGAAATACAACTTTTTAAGTAATAATCATTTTAACTCTAATCCATTTAAGAATAAATGATTTTTTAATTTTATGATCAAGTTAAGCGGCAATAATAGTGTATTGATAAAATATCCGTATAACAAGGGGGCGGCCTGGTCCTTTGTAGCTTTATTTTTTAACCATCTTAATTCACTGATAAAAAAGTCTTTCCAAAATCTTCCAAAACTCAAATTGAGTATTGCACACCTTATCCTGTTTTTATGGTAATATTTATAAAAATCCCTGCTGAACTTTTTAACTGAAGCTCCTTCAAAATGCCTTGCTACAGCAAGTGGATTGACCACGACTCTATGACCCAGCTTTGCCGCCTTGATGCAATAATCAAGTTCTTCATAATATGCCGGCCTGTATCCAGTATCAAAACCGCCCACGGCTTTAAACAATGGATACCTGGCTGCAAAAAATGCACCTGTCACATATTTTGCATCCTTTAGGCTTTTTAAAAACTCCCCGGGGCCGTCACGTTTACTGCCTTGCCTGGAGCCTTTATCCATGCTGGAGTATTTTTTCCCGGAACCAATATGAGAGGTAATAAAATTGCCTGTGACAGCACCCCCCAAATGCTGTATCCTGTCACTGCTGTAGTCCAGGATAAGCACGCCTGCCACTCCTATATCCCTACCCCTTCCATGGTCTTCCCATTCTTTAAACGGTCTGATGAGTTCCTGCAGTGCATTTGCCTCAAGGACTACATCAGGATTTAACAGGCATAAATATTTTATCCCGGGATCACTTATATCTTCCCTCCCGGACATAAGATCAAAGACTGCATTGCCTACTGCGCCCGAGAAGCCAATCTTTCTGGAAAGGACCGCCAATTTGAAGTTTTTGGACGAGAGCCGGGTCCTGGAATTTCTAAGACCCCTGATCTTTTGGACTGTCTGGTCCGAAGAATTATTATCGACTATGACCAGGAACCAGTTTTTGTAAGCCTGTTTCAGGAGTGAGGCAAGACATTCTTCTATATAGTCCCCGCTATTGTAGGTAATGATCACTATAAGGCTTCTATCTTCCATCCTATTGGCCCGGAACAGCCGGGGGCTGTAATCACGATTATAAAATTTATCTGCCCTGGAGATTTTTTACTTCCTGCCGGAGATCTTTCTTTTTGCGATCTTAAAATAACTATATACCCTATAGGGAAAACTTCTTTTTATTATACCCTCAAGTTCAGTTATCCTTTTATCCCTCTGCCTTATCATCTTTTTTTGCCTTCGGGTGATCTGCTCAAGATTTCCCAGGGCTTCTTCTTTGCTGAAAAATAATTTTCTATCTTTTCCATGGTCCGGGGAAAAAGCTGGTTTTTTTACCCATTCCCGGAGTCTCTCTGTAGTTTTTTCAAAATTAAAATACTCTAGGCCGTATTTTCTCCCGGCAGTCCCTGTTTTTTTGGCAACTCCAGGGTGGCCCGCAAGGTATATTAATTTACTGCCCAGATCTTCCGGGTCTCCTGCCTTAAAAGTATAACCGATTTTTTCCTTTTCCATGATATCGGTCAATTCGCAAACATTTGTAGAGAGGACACAGAGCCCTGCCCTGAACCAGTCCAGGATCCTGTTTTTACTGCCCAGCCTTACCTCATAGATATCTTTATCTATATTTATCCCGAGGTCTGCTTCCAGGTAATGATCCGGGACATCTTTCCCCACGATCCAGCCCTTCATTATAAACCTGTCACGGTACGGGCTGCTGTCGATCAGGGAAAGGAACCGGGGATATGTATTCAGGTCCTGCTCCGGGATCTCTCCACCCGTAGAAACAAACTTTATTTTAGGATTGTTTTTCATGGCTATTACAAGCCCTTTAAACAGGGTATCGATATCGGTCCAGGTATTATACCCTCCTGTCCACAGCACTACAAAATCATCTTCGTTTATACCGGGCTCCCCGCGGAACATGGTCCTGGTCTTCTTATATTCCTCCCCCGGCAGGCCGCATGGAATATTTATGGTAAAATCATATCCTGAAGTGAACCTGTTTAACCGTCCTGTTGCGCCCAGCTCCCCGATAAGTGCATACTGCTGCCTCTCCGAGACACAGGAAAAAATATCAGCAGCCGAGATTATATTATATTCACTGTTCCAGTAGTGGAACAGGCAGCCATCATCCCCATCTACAGCCGCCCTGGCCTGTGCCTCAGCCATGACATGGCCAAAGAGGTCGGCCCAGAATGGTTTAATGGCAGCACTGCCTGAAGGATTATTTTTTTTCAGGTGATCTATGGTCCTGGTGGCAATATATGAGGGATAAAAGGTGCAGCCTACCATACAATCCGGCCCAAATCTTAAGAAAATCCCTGACAATAGCTCCACATTATCAAAGTCATCCTTTGAAAGAACATTGTACTCGAAGGTCTTTTCCCCGATTTTATATTCCTTTAAGAACCTGGAAGTGAAACCGTCCGGATATGCCGAAGGTATGGCATAGGTACAGACACATAATTTGTGGCCCTTTTTTAAAAGTGGTTCCACAAACTGCCATGTCCTTATGCCGGTACCATAGACCTTCTGGTCATTTTCAAATGGCATCGGGCTCATACCCAGGATAAAAACTTTGCTCATACCGGTTTCATTTCAATAGTTTGATATATCTAATACTTTTTATTACAGTAATGGCCCCGCAGATCCTGCCCGGGGCCGGTTTTTATCATTATAAACTACTCACAAAAAATTCATACCGTAATAGTAATAACAGGTACTAAAACACCTTCTATTTATAACTTAGGCCTATCCTGCCAATAAGGCACATATTACCCCGTATTCTATCTTTAACAATAATATCCCTCATCCGCGCTGCCTTGTCCAGGCATATCAGAAGTATTTATGCTTATGTTGATATAAGAAAAGTAAAAAAAATGTTAAAATACCAATCAAAACATTTTAGCGATTTATATTAATAAAAGACATTCAGCAAGACAGGAAAATAGGAAAAATCATATGGATAGTAAAATAAAAAAAAGGCAGTCTTCCCGCAAGAAAGACACCGGCAAAAAAATGGACCTGTCAGTAGTGGTCCCGATCTATAATGAATATGAAAGTATCGGCCACCTTTATAAAAAACTGGATGCGGTCCTCAGCAAGCTGGGCCTGGATTATGAAGTGATCCTGGTCGATGACGGCAGCCTGGACGGCACCCATGAAAAATTACAGAAAATACCCCAAAAAAATGCTTCTTATAAAATAATAAGATTCAGGAAAAATTTTGGCCAGACTGCTGCAATGAGCGCCGGCTTTAAACATGCAAGGGGGGATATTATTATAACCCTTGATGCTGACCTGCAAAATGATCCGGAGGATATACCCAGATTATTAAAAGAAATGGATAAAGGGTTTGATATCGTAAGCGGTTGGAGAAAAAAAAGAAAAGAAAACGCCCTTACCAGGAGAATACCATCCATGCTTGCAAATAAGCTCATATCAAGATTATCAGGGATCCGCCTGCATGACTATGGGTGTACCTTAAAGGCTTACAGGAAGGAAATAATAAAAAATATAGACCTGTACGGGGAAATGCACCGTTATATACCCGCAATTGCCAGTTCGATGGGGGTCACAGTCTCAGAAATTGTCGTCAGGCACCACAGCAGAAAATTTGGCAGGTCTAAATACGGCCTGACAAGGACCGTAAGAGTGATCCTGGATATAATAACAATGAAGTTTCTCTTAAGTTACTCCCAGAGGCCGTTCCAGATCTTTGGACTGACAGGAATTTTTGCAAGCTTGATCGGTGTTATTATGACAGCCTATTTGATCATCATGCGTATTTTCTTCGGCTATGGCCTGGCTGACAGGCCGCTGTTTTTACTTTCTATCTTTATGATTTTTATTGGCATCCAGCTTATTACCATGGGCCTCCTCGCTGAACTGATAATGAGGACCTACCATGAAGTTCAAAACAAACCGATTTATGTGATAAGGGAAATAATTGAGAAAAACGCCACCCATGAATAAAATTTCACATCTACTCCATCTATCAAAAATATACCTGAATTATACCCTGAGAAAGAACCATTGTAATTATCTTCCCGTAAGGCTCTGGGTAGAACTGTCAAGCAGATGCAATTTAAAATGCAGGCTTTGCATAAATAAGGAAATTCCATCATCTTTAAAGGGAGATATGGATCTTGGCCTGTTTAAAAAAATAGTAGATGAAGCAAAAGATCATATTTACGATATAAACCTGTTTCACAGGGGAGAACCGCTCCTGCATCCGGATTTAACTGATATCATCTCCTATGCCAGTAAGAGGAAAATTAAAACCAGGATCCATACCAATTCTACTCTTTTAAACCCCGGACTGAGTAAGAAAATAATATTATCCGGTTTAGACTTGATATCATTTTCCTTTGATGGATATACAAAGGATACCTATGAAAAAAATAGGGTAAATGCCGATTATGAGAGCAGCCTGGATAATATAATTACATTTTTAAAGATAAAGAAACAGCTAAATTCAAAAAAACCTTTCACGATCCTGCAAATAATGGAATTTGATGAGGGACTATCACCTGAAGACTTTGAAGGCCAAAAAGAAAATTTCATAAATAATTTTAAAGACCTGCCGCTGGATAAATTAGTGATCAGGACCCCGCATAACTGGGGCGGGCTCCTGGAAATAGATGGTGTCAAAAAAGTCGATCAAAATAAGTCAAAGCTTATGCCTTGTACATTTCCCTGGTATTCACTTACTATATTTTATGACGGGAAGGTATATTTATGCCCCCAGGATTTTGAAGGCAGGATACTTCTTGGAGATATAAACAAGAATTCAATAAATGAGATTTTTAATGGTGAAGCAATAAAAAAGATCAGAAGGGATTTCAAAACTGGAATGATAAGAAAAACCAGTCCCTGCAGGGAATGTGACAGGATCTGGAGGAAAACCTTTTTGGGGATCCCAAGAGAGTATTTGAAAGTATTTTTAAAAGATAATTTTAGAAAATAAATCATGGAGTTTTGATATGAAAGCCCTTGTCACGGGTGGAAGCGGATTTACAGGAAGTCATTTAGTCAAAGAACTGATCAATAAAAAGTACAGGGTACGGGTCCTTGCACGGGCCGGCAGCAAAGTCAGCGATCTAAAAAAACTGGGGGCAAGTATTGCAGTCGGGGATATTTCAAACAGGGAAAGCGTGTTCAATGCTGTCAGGGGCGTTGACAGGGTATTTAATATTGCAGCTGCTTACCGGGAAGCGACTCTTGATGAAAAGATATACTGGGATGTAAATCATAAGGGAACAATAAATATACTGGATGCCTGCTTAAAATATAATGTGCCCCGGCTTGTGCACTGCAGTACCATCGGAGTCGTGAGTTCTGTAAAAGACCCGCCCGGTGATGAAACTGCCTCTTACAGCCCCGATGATGCCTATCAGCGCTCAAAATGCAAAGCAGAAGAAGCAGTGCTTAAATACATAAAAGAAAAGAGCCTCCGGGCCTCGATCATCAGGCCCTGTGCAATATATGGCCCCGGGGACCTCCGGCTTTTAAAAATGTTTAAAATGGCTGCCCGGAAGAAAATATTTATGTTTGGCAATGGGAATGCCCTGTTCCATATGGTCTTTATTGATGATCTGGTAAATAGCTTTATATTGGCTTCTGAAAAAAACAGGGCCCTTGGAGAAGTATTTATTATTGGCCATGAAAAATATACGACTCTAAATGAATTATTCACGATGATCGCCGGAATATTCAATATTTCCCCGGGGATAATCCATATACCGCTTCTCCCGGTAGAATTACTGGCGGTTATACTTGAATATATTTATAAGCCATTCAAAAAGCAGCCTCCCCTGTACAGGAGGAGGGTGGCATTTTTTAAGAAGAACCGCGCCTTTGATATTTCAAAGGCAAAAAAGATTTTGGGGTTTAAACCCGGGCTCAGCCTGGAGCAGGGACTTAAGATAACGGCAGACTGGTATCTAAAAAACGGATATATTAAATGAAAGGCTTGACTGGCAATTTAATATAATTTATCTTTAAAATCTTAAAATTTAATATTTATTCAGCTAAAAATTAGGATCGGGTGGTCGGATTGCAAAAAGATAAAAAATATGAAGATAAAATACAGCAGCATCTTTTCTCAAAAAAACAATCAAAAATATCAAAATATGTAGATCTGTTTATAGGCAAAAAAGGCATAATGACTTTATTAAAATATGAGATCATAATAGTCCTTTTCCAGAACACGCCCGGGGCCATCGGCATCCTCCTTAGAAATATTTTCTTTCCCCTGCTTTTTAAAAAAGTTGGAAAGGGTGTAGTTTTTGGAAGATCCATAGTCATAAGGCATCCCCACAAAATAACCATAGAAAATGATGTTGTAATCGATGACTTCTGCCTGCTTGATGCAAAAGGGTTGTCTGATAATGAAATAATAATAAAGGAAAAAGTCTTTATTGGCAGGAACAGCATACTCAGCTGTAAGAACGGGAATATACTTATTTCTAAAAATGTTAATATCGGCTTTAATTGTGAAGTATTCTCTGCAAGCAGTGTTGAGATAGGAGAAAATACCTTACTGGCAGCTTATAGCTATATCATAGGAGGCGGCCACAATTATTCCCGGAGCGATATACCAATATCCGAACAGGAAAAACACTCTAATGGTATCAGTGTAGGTAAAAACTGCTGGATAGGGGCAGGGGCAAAAGTTTTTGACGGTATAAAAATCGGTAATGATTCCATTATTGGCGCTGGCTCTATAGTCACCAAGGATGTCCCTTCATATTCTATAGCGGCAGGAATTCCTGCCAGGGCAATAAAATCCAGAAAAAGTTCTTAAAGTATAAAGAGTTTCGATCTTACATGGCCGATAAAAAAAAATTGACAGTGAATGATCATGATTTTAAAGTACTGATGATCGCTCCTACCCCATTTTTCTCTGACAGGGGCTGTCATGTAAAAATCCTCGAGGAACTTAAAACACTTTCCAGGCATGGTCTCAAAGTAGTCCTGGTGACCTACCATATAGGCAGAGACATCAAGAATATTGATATAAGAAGGATCATAAAAATACCATGGTATAACAAATTAGATGCAGGCCCTTCTATCCATAAATATTATCTGGATATTATTTTAGCAATAAAGGCATTATTTGTTGCCGCCAGGTTCAAGCCTGATATTATCCATGCCCACCTGCATGAAGGAGTATTCGTGGGAAGGATTGTAAAATTTTTTTTAAGGAGGCCGATCCTTGCTGATTATCAGGGCAGCATGACCGGCGAAATGCTGGACCATGGATTTATTGATAAAAAGAGCCTTTCATACAGATTCAACTTCTGGCTTGAGAAGACGATCAACAAATGGCCGGATAAGATAATTTTTAGTTCTACCCAGGCATCAGAATATTTGATTAAGAATTTTGATATCAGCCCCCGGAAGGTGGCTACCTTCATAGAGGGGACGAATACAGAAGATTTTCATCCGGATTACGATATAAGCGGCTTAAGAAAAGAACTCGGATTGCCGGAAGATAAAAAAATAGTTGTTTATCTGGGGGTACTTACAAAATACCAGGGAATAGATATCCTTATAGAAAGCATACCCGGTATTATAAAAAAATATCCCGGGGTCCATTTTTTAATTGTGGGTTATCCTGATGAGGACCATTACCGGAGATTATCAGAAAAGCTGGGAGTTAAAGAGTATATAACATTTACCGGTAGAGTAAGGCACCAGGATGCACCGAAGTATCTTAACATTGGTGACATAGGCGTATCTTTAAAACTTTCAAAGACTGAAGCAAACGGCAAGCTTTTTGGATACATGGCTGTCGGTCTTCCCTGTATCGTCTTCGATTCTCCCACCAATAGGGAAATACTGGGCGAGGTCGGCGTATATGCTGATTATAATGATAGAGGATCATTTATTAAAAAAACCCTGTATCTGCTGAATAATGAAAAGGAAGCAAAAAAAATAGGCCGGCTTTCAAGAAAAAGAGTGCTGGATAACTTTACATGGGAAAAAACATTTATTAAATTTATAAAGGTCTACAGGGATCTTATAAAAAGATGATCAAATAAAAAATATGAAAAAAAAATTGCTATCTTTTTTTAAGAAAAATAAAAAACGGCTGTTCATGGTACTTAGAATAGCCATCAGTATATCACTAATATTTTTTCTAATAAAAACCCAGTTTAAAGATATCCGGAGTATTAC
>SDBS01002231.1_pt1 | contig 19473 bp, 19 predicted proteins | sample 2277091 | NCBI WGS metagenome assembly SDBS01 (sample SAMN10404972, study PRJNA504765) | marine sediment metagenome | isolation source: marine sediment core GS10_PC15, 163 cmbsf | place: Arctic Ocean: Southern Knipovich Ridge | collected 2010 | reverse complement strand
CCCCGACGAAATTTTCGGATCCGATGAAAATTCTGTCGCCTTGGTCCACAAGTTCCTGTTGGATCAGCGGTTCGTAGAGGTTTGCGGTGGCATCATAAGCGGCAATGCTGCGGAATTGCATCAACTCTATGTGGTCGATATCGCCATCGTACGCAATGATGATGGTCCCATCTTCTCCACATTCGGCAGCAACTTCCTCTTCTGGCTCTGCAACTTCTTCCTCCTCGACCTCGGGAGCGGTTACATCCTCGGGTTCTTCTGGGGTTGGTGTTGCGCCTCCGCAAGCCGTGAGGACAAGGGCGAGCATCATAACAATGGATATCAAGTAGAATATGTGTCTTTTATCTTTCATCATCTCTCCTCTTGAATTTGAATTGATCTCGTATTCCGTTTTTTGTTTATTGTGTTTTCTCCTTTCTCTTAACTCATGCTTCAATCTCATGGCAAATTACATCACCTGTTCCAACAACGAAGGTATTTATCTGTCCGATGATAACGTCCATCGAGGGATGATTTTTAAGCGCATCTCGATAAGCATCGTTATCGGTGATTTTGACAATTTCAATATAGTCGTAATCTCCTGGGACTTTGTGTTGGAAAGGTCCTTCTACACGATAAACCTTATAGCTGAGTATACAGTCGATCTCTTGCGCCAGGGCGTAATCGGTTCTGCGAACCCATTCTTCGTAGGCTTCAGGATCGACACCAGATTTTAATTTCGAGAACCACATAACGACGGCCATTAGTTTGCCTCGCTTACCACAATTGTCTTTGGCCATCCGGAACAGAGAAGGTGTTCAAGTTTTTCTGCGTTTCAGAGACATCATCCTTCGTCCACGATTTCGGAGACAGCGCTAAATTGGACTTCAACGAGTTGAAGGGAGCGGGAATGAACCTCCTCCACTGCAGGATGCTCCTTAAGATCTTTCAAGTAGGATTCCAAGTTTGTAATTTCAACGATGTCGATAAAGTCAAAATCTAGTGGCTCCTTTCCCGATAGAGATCCGAGAACCCTGTTTGAGCGATAATTGACAATGCTGGGAATGGATTTAACTGCCGCATAGTCCACTTCCTGAACGAACCGGATGTACTCCTCTGGCTGTACTCCAGGTTTGAGACGGACGAACCAATAGACTGTGGGCATTATCCCTCTTTCTGGCTTTCAGACCAAATCCTTTCGGCCGTGATCGGGAGTTGCCTCACCCGTATGCCGCAAGCTCTCACGATAGCATTGGCAATCGCCGGTGCGCCGGGAAGCACCGAAGGCTCTCCGACGCCTTTGGCTCCGTAAGGGCCGTGTGGGCTGGGCGCTTCAACGATGATGGGTTCAATTTTTGGGACATCGGCAATCGTGGGCATCTTGTAATCGCTCAGGTTGGGGTTCAACACTTCACCATCCGGTCCATATACGATCTCTTCGCTGAGTGCAAAACCGATCGCCTGTACTGCGCCTCCCTGGATTTGTCCTTCAACAAAGCCCGGATTCACAGCATATCCGACGTCCTGTGCCGCCACGTAGCGAACAACCTCGACTCGATAAGTCTCCGGATTTACCTCGACTTCGACGGCGTGAGCGTGAAAACTTGGCGAGTTGAATGCGGGATAAAAATGATTCGTAGTGGTTGACTCATCATACGGCGTAGGTGGAGCAATATAAGTTCCTTTACCAATCAACCCGCCTCGATTTTCGTTGCTGTAACCGGCAAGTTCAGCAAAGGATCTCCGGATTAGAGGGTTGTCGATCAAGTAAACAGCTTTTTCACCGATTTCCAACGCTTCGATCGGGACGTCAAACAGCTCGCTCCCCAATTCGAGGAGCTGCGACCTGAGGTCATGCGCCGCATTGATGCATGCTTGCCCGACTGCCACCGTGATACGGCTTCCTTGAGCACCGTAGTCAAATGGCGCATTTCCTGTATCCGCTTCGCCAACAATGATGTCTTCAAGATCAATTCCAAGTTCTTCTGCAAGAATCTGGGCTGCCCCGGCGGTGATGGCACCTGTTCCAATTTCTACCGCACCCGTTTTAAGCAAAACAGTTCCATCAGGATTCATCTTAACAAACACGCCTGACGAGCCTCCTGTTGTTGTCCACCAACTGATGGCGATACCCTTGCCGCGATTCGGGAGAGATTGCTCTCCCCACCCGATCGCAGAAGCCGCTTTTTCTAGCGCTTCACGCATCCCCACGCCGGTGAGCACCTGACCCGTTGGCCCCAGGTCACCTTCGTCGACGATGTTCACTTTGCGTAGTTCAACCGCATCCATATCCAATTCGGAAGCGATCTCATCTATCAATGATTCGAGGGCGAACGCAGCTTGAGGACCAGATGGTGCTCGCATGGGGCCAAAATTTACCTTGTTCGTGTACACCGCGAGCCCTTCTACATGCAGGTTCGGAATGTGGTAAGGACCACAGAGGACAAGCGTTGCCACGGATGCCAGTCCAGGCCCGCTTCCGGAAAAAGCTCCCGTATCGAGGATGATGCGACCTTCAAGGGCTGTGATGGATCCGTCTTTCCGAACAGCAGCGCGCAGCGTGGTGTGACTGGGGTGACGGGGGTAGCCATCCTGCAAATCATCCCCGGGGGTGATGAGCACACGTACGGGTCGCCCATCCACAGCAAGGCTGAGAGCTGCAGCAAAAGCCTCAGCGCCAAGAAGTAATTTCGAACCAAATCCACCTCCCAAGGCCAACCCAATCACTCGAATAGAACTTGTTGGCCTGTTTAGGAGCCCGCTTACGAGGTTCTGAATATTAAAAGGAAGCTGGGTTGATGTCCAAATGGTGAGGACATCCTGTCCATCGACGCTCGCGACCGCCACCCTGGGTTCAGTATGTCCCTGGTGCTGGATCCCGGTGTGGTAGGTTCGTTCGACGATGAGATCCGCACTCGAAAAAGCTTCCTCGGTGTTCCCTTTATGTATACGTGTTCGCGAGCAAATGTTCCCCTCTCGCCCCATACCTTCGGGGGCCTTATAACTCTCCCAGTTTTCGTGTACGAGTGGTGCATCCGAACGCATCGCTTCTTCGGCTTCGAAGACGGGGGGCATCGGCTCATACTGGACTTCAATGAGCTGAAGGGCAGCATGAGCGGTCTCGAGTGTATCTGCTGCAACAAGGGCGATGGGTTGTCCGACGTAACGGACGATATCTCTCGCAAGCAGCGTATTGTCCAGTACCACATCACCATATCGGGTGGGCGGTTTTCCCTGCGATGTGTCTCTGCCCTTCCCTGCTTTGTTGCCTGGATTGACACCTCCAAGAGAACCGCTTGGGATTTCGGTTTCGGTAATCACCGCGTGGACACCAGGATATCGCACCGCCCTGGAGGTATCTACTCCCTTGATGTGCGCATACGCATGGGGGCTGCGAAGAACGGCGCCATGCAGCATCCCAGTGATTCCGAAGTCCATACCATAGATGGTTTTTCCTGTGACCTTCCCAAAACCATCCAGGCGAGGGAGTGAATGTCCGGCGACGCGTCGAGGTTTGTGAATCATATCAGACATCCTCAGCCCTAATCTCCACACTTGCGGCTTGGACGGCCTCGATAATCTTCGCGTACCCGGTGCATCGGCATAGATTCCCTGAAAGTCCGTTGATGATTTTTTCTTCCGTTAATTGATGTTCCTCTTCCACCAACGCTACCGCGGACATGATCATCCCGGGGATGCAGTATCCACATTGAACGGCATCGTATGCGAGAAATGCGCGTTGCATCGGATGCAGCCCCTCGGGTGATGTGAGCCCTTCAATCGTCGTAATTTCCTTCCCAACCGCGTGCATAATGGGGTAAATGCATGAATTTACCGCGTCTCCGTCCACCAGGACAGTGCACACACCGCATTCAGCCTCAAGGCAATTTTCTTTAGTGCCACTTAGTCCAAGATTCTCCCGGAGCACGCTCAGCAATGTTCTCGAGGGGTGCACTTCCAGTTCATAATTGTGATGATTGACACTCAATTGAATGGGGGATTTCGTCATGATATGGTATGCCCCGTGAGCGTGACGTGGCACCGATCCAACACACGTTTAACTAGAATGCCGCACATTTCTCGACGGTATTCTGCGCTTGCACGTACGTCGGATATGGGCGAGATGGCGCGCTTTACGATCTCGGCGGCCGCCTCCAAGATCTCCGTGGTTAGCTTCTGGCCTTCCAAGACCTGCTCTGCTTCACGCACACGCAGAGGTGTTGGGGCAACCGCACCAAGGGCAATCCGAGCAGTTTGACAAATATCTTCTTTCCCATCCATCGTCAGGCGAGCCGCGACGCTGGCAATGGAAATCTCCATTGCGGATCGACGGCCATATTTCAAGAATTCGGTTGCTGTCCTCTTTGGCATCTCAGGGATCGTGATGGACTGCAGCAGTTCGTTCTCATTTAGGGCTGTGCTCCCTGGGCCAATGAAGAACGAATCGATCGGGAGCGTTCTCTTGCCGCCAAGACCATAGAGCACAATTTCGGCATCCATGGCGAGCAGGGGAGGTGCAGAATCCGCCGCCGGTGAAGCGTTGCAAAGATTTCCCCCGATCGTAGCGACATTGCGGACTTGGACTCCCCCGACCATGGATGCCGCACGCACCAAAGCTGTGTGTGCTGGAAGAAGTGCAGCCTCGCGTTCAATTTTTCGAAACGTCGTCCCTGCGCTGAATGTGACTGAGCCATTCAACTCATAGGACCCCCAGGAGGGCGTTCGTGACAAGCTGATGATGTGTTTCGGAGAAATGATCCCTCTTTTAATCAGGATCATCACATCCGTGCCGCCAGCAAGAACGACAGCATTCTTGTCGAATCGTTTTCGAAGGACCAGAGCTTCATCCCATCTCTCAGGCATGAAAAAATCGAAAGGTTTACTCATGGACCCTCAAAAAGAATTCTGAGCATCTAACAATAAAACTTTCTGTCGGCCCGCAATCGGCTTCTGTACTTGGCATACTTAGGACGGGTCTCCGTTTTCGGCGATCTTTAAACCTGGATCGCACTCCATTTTCCGCGATAACCCTTTTAAATGTAGCGTTCGAAATAGCCAGTAAGATCGGTATTGAGAAGATCAGCCACGCGGCGCAGATCCGGCCACCAGCTTATGAGCTTTTCCATCTTCACCCGGAAACTCACTGCGGTGATACTGACGGCCCCAACGACTTGATGATTTCGGGCGAACAATGGAACCGCAAGACAAAGGATTTGCTCTTCGTGCTCACCATCATCGATCGCGTATCCGTTTGCCCGTATCTCCTCAAGTTGAGCCCTGAGAATTTCCGGGTCTGTGATTGTTCTCTCTGAAAATCTGGTCAGATGGCTATTCCTAAAGAAAGCATCAAGCTTGTCGTCCGCAAGGTAAGCGAGTATCGCTTTTCCAACTCCAGTGCAATGAAGGGGGACGCTCATGCCGATTTTCGAGTACATCCGGATTGAATTCGGGCTCTCAACTTTTTCGACATAAACGGCCGAATTGTTGTCCAGGAGAACGAGATGAACGGTTTCTCCGGTGATTGCAACAAGATCTTTCAGAACCACCCGTGCCACATCATGGAGATCGTTGTTCTGCAACAACCTGCTTCCCAGCTCGAGCAGCTTTAAGCTGGGAAGATAATGGCTGTTGGTTGGGTTTTGGAGAACATAGCCATTGCTCTTTAGGGTATGGAGGAGACGGTGGGTGCTGCTCTTCGAGAGCTGCGCCTCTTCTGTGAGTTCAGTGAGGGGAAGCCCGTCAGGGGTATCAGCCAGTATTTCTAATAAACGAAGTCCACGCGAAAGCGCGCGCACTTCAGGTGGTGACCGTGTTGGGGATGTTTTTGGTTCTACAGAGTGGAACATGATTCCGCCTCGCGGTATTTTATAGCATAAACAAACTGATTTTGTCAATTTCTTGCGGGGGTGTAGCGTATGCGAAAATCGACGTACCGTTCTATACAAATCACGTAGACATATCGAGCATGCAACTCAAAGCGGAGCTCACTCGATCGGATACCATCCGAATTCTAGGGCGGCATCTATCATCTCGAGCAAGTTGGATACCGGAACATCTGGTTGGACGTTATGAACCGGATTGAGGATGAACCCACCACCCCGGGCCAGGGCGGTGATCTTTTCTCTGACCTCCTGGCGTATCTCTTCTCTTGTTCCCTGGTTTAGGACACGCATCGTATCAATCCCGCCCCAAAATGAGAGTTTGTCACCAAAATTCTGCTTCAATTGAACGGGGTCCATCCTGGCTGCCGATGTCTGTACAGGATTGAGCGAGTCGACACCGATGTCAATGAGATCCTCGAGAACATCGTATACGCTGCCGCATGTGTGCCACATTATGGGTGCCTCGGAGCGCGATTTAATAGCTTCCATCATACGGGCATGCCGAGGCTTAAAGATTCGCCGATAAGTTTCCGGTGACATGCATAATCGATCCTGGTGCCCGATGTCGTCCGATACGGAGATCACATCAACCAGATCGCCTACGGCGTCAGTCACCATCTCCAGCGGTCCAAGCATAGATTCCGTGAGGCAATCGGCGATAGTCTCGATCAACTCAGGGGCTCTAATCAGATCAATGAACCAATCCTCGTATCCGCGTACGTTTTGACTGCATTGAAGGACCCAGAGGGAGAGGTTGAGAACGAGGGCATGGTCCGTCTCGTTGCGTAGCGCCTCGACCCGCTCCCGCAGGCCGCGTGTGTACCCGGGATCGTCCGGTTCTGGCCACGGATGATTCAGTACGTCAGCTTCACTTATCTCCCCTGCCAGGGGCGGCTTGTGTAGATCGTAATAGTACGAGCTCGGTGGCTTAATCCACTCGATTCCCCAAATATCCCGGTAAAGGCCTTCCCCCAACTCCACGGATTGGTTTTGGGGAAGTTCGGGAGGGTTATAGGAAACAAATCGTGTGTCTACTGAAAGCCTCTGCAGGATTTCCTCATCGATGAAACATACCTGCATATTCCGTTCCATCATGACTGTTGGGCGATCAACTTCGAAGTGCGTTTTCAGCCGCTCGTAGAATGGAATCGTCGTAGTAGAGATCCAGGTGCTGCCCAGATCGATGGGTATGCGGTCGGTCTCCTGGTGAGCGAGCGCGGCCAGCACACGCTCGCGCGAAGTCATCGTCTCCTTTTGCATTATTCCCTTCGTTATGCTTCTTCCCATAACCTCATCCACCGCTCGTCTTGAGCATATATGTAACTTCGTCCCCATCGCACAGAATGGTCTCCCACCCATCGCCATATTCGATCGGACTGCCATTTACAAGGACGAGGAGAGCTTCACTTGGCACAGTCGCCAGCCTCTCATCTGGATCAGCTTCGCTTTGCAGGCTAGACCAGAGATCTTGAACGGATGAGCCGATCTGAACGGTTTCGGGGAGCAGATTCATCCCAGCGTCTTTTCCACGCATTCCGAACAAACGGATCGAGAGATTAATACTCGCTGAGGGCATCATCATTCATCACGAGGAGATATCGCCGCAAACCTCTTCGATCCCCAGTGATTTAAGGGTCTCAAGGTGTGGAATCGCCGTAGACGCGTCCCATCCATGGAGAGCATAGTACTCATCGAGGAGACCATCCAGCATTTCCTGATCGGTGATCATTCCCTTATTGGGTCCTGTTGGGACTTCCTCATTCATCATTCGCCAGGGGAGCCTGTCGTCTTTACGAGTAGCGCCTTCGCGAGCATTGAAGCACCGTTCGATATTCACCGTACGTTGACCACCCAGCATAAGTTGATCTTCATCAAAAGGTACGCCCAGGCCATAGCTGATCAATTGCGCCATATTCTCGGGATTAACCGCAAACGCTGCCGTAGAAGTAAAAACGCAAAAACCGAGAGCTTCAGAGGCGGCGTAGACATCCTCGTGCCAGCGTACAATTTCAGCACGCTTCTCGAGCAGGGTCGGATTGGCCAGCTTCTCATCGCCCGTAATCTTCTGGATTATCTTTCGAGCCTCTTTGGATAGTCCGAACTCGGCGAAGGTTTCGGTCATGAGGTGATCTGGTCCACGCGGATTCACTGCGAAGGCGAGGGCGTAGCTTTTCGCCATCCGTGTATCCACCGCGGATTGCTCCAATCCCTTGGCCTCAATTGCCCATTCGTAGGAGTTTCCCCCGACGATTTCGGAAGCCTTGCGTGTGCCATTTGCGAGCAGATCGGCCATGGCGCCGCGGCGATGTGCAATTCGCCCCAGCATCTCATGCATGGCCTCGACATTTCCAAAGCGAAGGTCCAACCCGTCTGTGTCCTCCATGCTCAAAATATCTCGCTCGAAAGACTCCATCGCCCAGGAGATTACATGACCAGCGGAGATCGTATCCATTCCAAGATCGTTGCATAGTTGATTGGCGACTAGGGATGAATCCGTGTCGACGATCCCACATTCCGTTCCGAGTGAAAGCACTGTTTCGAGCTCGGGTCCGGAATCCTTAACCTTCCCGTAGCGATGATCCAATGTCCGAACGTATCGATGGCAGGCGGTCGAACATCCGAAGCACGACTCTCTTCCTATCAAGTAGCCCTCATCTAAGAAGTATTGTCCACTCAGGCGTTCAGCGCCTTCTATGCCCACCTGGGAAAAATTACGAGCGGCGAGCATGCCCATCTCGTTCAACCCGGGGATCGAACCCGAGGTACCCCAGTTATACAGACCTTCTGATCCTGAATCTTTGGCGAGATCCCGGCGCATTTGATCCGCTAATTGGTAGTACTTCTCGCTTTCCACCACCGATAACCCGCCCATCCCACGAACGGCGATCGCTTTCAGCTGCTTCGAGCCCATGACTGCCCCAACTCCGCCGCGTGAGGCGGAGTTGTACCGAGAACACATGATGCAGGAGAAGAGAACTTGATGCTCACCCGCTGGTCCGATAACGGCGGTCTGGAGCGCTCGATCCCCAAACTCTGATTTAAGCAGGTTGTCCGTTTCGCGAGTTCCCCTTCCCCATAAATGGGAGGCGTCGCGAATCTCAACCGTGTCATCCCTGATTGCCAGATATACGGGATCGGAGGCGGCGCCGAGTAGAACGAGGAAATCCCATCCTGCGAAACGCAGCTCGGCGCCGATGTGACCCCCAACGCTGGTTTTCATGTACAGGTTCGTCGCCGGGCTCTTGGTGGTGATGGATGAGCGTCCGGAAGAAGGCGGATTTGTCCCCGTGAGCGTACCAGTGCTGATGATGAGGGGGTTCTCCGGGCTCAATGGGTCGAGCCCCGGAGAGATGGTCTCATAAAGGAGTTTGGCGGCGATTCCGCGCCCACCCAGGTACTTGAGAATCTCCTCCTGCGAGATTGATTCATGCCAGATTTCACGCCGAGTGAGGTCGACGAATAATATCTTTTGAGCTGAAATGGGTCGGATCATGGCTGCACCTCCCAACCGTGTCTTAATTGTGCTGCCAGGTCTTCAGCCACAGCCCAGTTCCGTTCATCGCCTGGTATGTTCGTGAAATCATGTTCGATTGCGGCGTATGCGATATCAGGTGTGCGTTCGAATTTCAGCGCCCCATATATACAGCTGATTACGCAGGCTGGCTCACCACCGCATAGATCACACATCAGCGCGATGTCACTTTGCTCGGGAATATGAATTGCGCCATAGGGGCAAACTTCTACACACTCTCCACATGCCGTGCAGAGATCGCCCTCGATGCTCACGATCCCCAGTTTGTCATCTCTGGTAATGGCTTCCGTTGGACAGACGTCCATACAAGGTGCAGCTTCACAATTGATGCAAACGATGGGGACATTCACACCTTCCTCGTAGACTTGAAGTACCTGGATGCGCGAATGCGAGGGGGAATAATGGCCAAGCTTTATAAAGGAGCATGCCAACTCGCAGGCTTTGCAAGCCGTGCAGGTTGGGATATTGATCGTTAGACTTACGGGAGCTGGTTCCATGCTGGCCTCCAGGGCGTACCTCAAACTCGTATTACCGTGATTTTCTGATTTACTCAATGATTGGGCCGATCTCCCATGAACAGGCTCATCGGTGCGGGGCTAATCTACCACATGCCTTCGAGCAGCGACTCGATCGGTCGGTAGGTCTCATCGCTCTGCCCATAGCGAGTGGGGCTGAATGCCAGGCTCCCCTGAGGCGAGGCTGCTGCTTCCCGCAATCGTGGATGGCACGGGACTCCGATGAGCGCCAGCGGAGATCCTACTCCCAGTTCGATGCTCATCAACCCTCGGCCGCTTCCCGGCTCGAGCATGAGCAGCAGATCCGGGAATAAGGCTTTTGTTTCCCCGTCGATGCGGAGCATCATCGTCTCATTCTTTATTATTAATTCAATCTTACTCTTGGAGAGTTCGCCCTGGGCTTCAATAACAGCAGTTGTGAAATAAAAGCCCATACTCTCCTCTTCGTGCAGCGCGCTAATCTCACCTACGAGGAGCAAAGCACCGTTCACCTTCTTCGCCACCACTTCTACGGGATCCTCTCCTCGTGCCCGTGCGCTCAGGACTGTGCGACCGAGATCGAGAGATGCACTGATCGTATTTGGGATTACGGCTCGCTTCGCCTCAAGCCCGGTCATAGGGTAATGGTTGTTAGCACCAAGTCCGCCACCTTGCGTGACCACATACCGACCGAGCTGGTCGGGGTAGGTTGAATCAACTGCGTCGTGTACGACGACAACGTTCCCTTTAAAGTCGATCAAAGGCATCGGAGTAAGGCTGATGCCGTGTCCAATGAAGCTGGTCATCTGAGTTTCGGGAGCCGATCTGCCAAGTGCATCACCATCCAATACTGGAATCCCCATCCGGGCTCCCAGAGAAAGAATCACTGGCGTGTTAAGTCCACCAACTTCGAAAGGAACCACGTAGTCGATTTTTTTTCCGAGAACTCCCTCCATGACTCTCGTGACTTCAAGGAGTTCAAAGCGATCCTCCCAATGGGCCATGACTTTGCTGGTCCCCATCTCCTCGAGGATCTTCACGGATCCCATAATACCGCCGCTCACGACTGTGCCGCCGTCGGATACTTCGGACAGGTCTATGATCCCCAGGTCTCGTCCGACGGAGAAGTCCTGCTCCATAATGGCCCGTCCCCACTCGGGTGAGCCGCCACCGCCCGTGCCGTAGATGGCAAGCCCCTCGAGAAGGGGTTCGATGTCTTCAGGTTTGAATTTGTATGTGGGCATAAATTCCTCTTCTTCGTTATTGTTGGGTCTTTCAAGATGTGCGGGTCTTAAGGTCCGGATATGTCCAGGTAATTGTCAAAGATCGAAACCATCGAATTCTACAATGTGCAAATTTGATGTACAAGTACGGTGGAGATCGAAAAGAGGCACAGCAATTTCCGATTGTGTTTGACCAGCGAAATGTGTGATCTCAGCGGAAGCTTCCCTCTTATTCCAACCTTCAAAGTTGCACTTCGTAGTTGAATCCAAGTACGCAGGTTACTGTCCCCTCTATCCTCTAATCTCTTTATTGTATTCGGGCTTGCGAGGGGCTCTCTTACCAATACCCGAAACGTGCACATCTTCCCATTCTTCCAGGCGCTGCATCCGCTGTGAGCGTTCGGTTGCATCATGCAGTTCCTCGATCATGCCCACATAGGTTCCATCCGAATCGCGAATGGGATATATGTACTCGTAGAGCATTCTGCCCTGATAATTAATCCTGCCTTCGTAATGGCTACTTGCGCCTAGCTTGATGTCATCGATGAGCTTTTTGACGGCAGGATCGGACTCGAGCGGATGGCAACTCATGATGGTCGATCCAACCCGGGTCTGTGGGTCTTCTTGCAGCATCTCGCCAGCTAGGCTGTTGAATAGGACAATCTTGTTGTCAGTGTCAATGACCACCAGCCCAATCCGCAGGTGATCAAATACAGCTTGCAGGAATTCGAGGGAAATCTCCATAGCACCTCATCTCTCAGCCCATTAGCTCTTCAACTGGACAGTAGGCTAGGTTCGAATGCCGGAATCGAGCCGGAGAAAAGACTTTTCGTCCTATCTCAGTGGTAGCAGTAGCGCGCAGGCGCGGATGGGCACTCGCTTCGGGAGCCATGCGTCAATTCTATCAGTCCTCCGGCAGCCATCCGCGCTGGCCTCCTGGCTACCCGCTTTCTTCCCCTCAGCAGGCTATAGGTTTTCAGCGAGTTTCATATATAAAGCAACGGATGAACAGTTGAAGAGTACTTGACCCGGTGACCTTAATCCCAGGTATCCATCATTCGCTTCACTCAATAATTCCTCAATCCATGGTTCAATCATTGATCTTCCTACAACATATTTGATGATGCAAGTGAGCCTACCATATGTTTCTTCCGGGATTGCTCACAAGCATTCCCCTCAGAATACGTTTACCACGATGCTAATTCATCTGAAATTATGCTAAAGTTGTTGGGTCAATTCGCGACTTGCGGATTCTCGTTAACTCAGGGCTGATTTCGATCTCTCAATAATTACCATTTTGGTTGTACGTCGTTCTGCAATATCTCCACAGAAGAACACTTTTGTGAATTTTGATGACATTTTACGCACCGAAAATCGAACGCTCATCCATATACAAATGCCATCGTTTTAAGCGAAAATAGGTCTGTCATTAAAATAAACCAACCACGTTCAGGTTTCCTGAGCACAAATAGCTAAGCTTGAATCTTCATTGGCTGGTAAAAACGTTTCTTGGAATCAGCTTAAATCATCAATCGCAGCTAGATCGAGCAACATAAAACCTGGAGGACACACCATGGATTTAGAAGTTGAAGCCTATCTTAGACCACCCGATATGGAGATGGAGCCCTACCCTCCCAAGGTGATCACATTAGCCACGGGGGGAAAATTGGTTGTACGTCAAGCCTCACGCAGCGACGTTCCTAGAATTCTCGAGGCAGTCAAACCCACGCTGGAAATTGAGCGAGATTTCTACGACATCGTCGGCGCCCGAGTCTACGCGGAGCTTCTCGGTTGGTACCGATACAGAGTCCGCGATGAATTCTGCCTGATGGGTCAGGTGGATGGCCTGCTCGTCGGCATCGTCAACACAAGGCTCTACTCACCAGAGTTAGGCATCAGCCTCCATACCCTCGCCATTGAACGGGGCTTACGTATCGGAGCACACTTGTTCGCCGCGAAGATGGAGTACTCTTTTGAATACCTCAACCAGGAAGAGGTGCTCATCACCGCCGAGAGCCCCATCGGATTCAGGCGATGGATGATCGAGTATGAGCTAATACAGAGAGAAGGTCAGCACGAGCTTGGAGGTGCGACACCTTTTGCCCTTACGCGCGATCTATACTTCAAACACAAAGAACGTCTGGTTGCCGGTGAACGACCTGTTCCAGACGAGTTAATGGAAATCGCAGAACGAGAAATCCTCGTTGCTAGCGAGGATGACATTCGCGAGAAGATACTAGGAGCAAGGAGGAAACCACGATGAGACCCGTCGTAATTATCGGAGCTGGCATGATCCCCTTCGAGCGGAATGACGATGACAGCCTGGTGGATATGCTCGCAGAGGCAGGCTTGCGGGCCATGGATGACGCTCATTTAGGTGACCGACCCGTGGATTCAGTCTATGTAGGGAATATGGCATCCGGTCTGTTCAACCATCAAGTCTCCGTCGCCAGCGCGCTCGTGGACAGGCTCGCCCTGCTCCCCGCCGCTGCAGAACGTATAGAGAACGGACCCGCCTCAGGTGGTTCGGCGATAAAAAACGGTTTTCTTGCTGTGGCATCGGGCTTTAATGACGTCGTTCTGGTTGTCGGAGGCGAGAAAATGCGCGACGTGATCGGACCGAAGGCTACGGACATCGTGGCCGCGATGACGCATCCGCAGGCAGAATACATCTACGGGGTCACACTACCTGCGCTGGCTGGCATGTTCGCCCGTCTTTATATGGAAGAGTACGGCGTCACCCGTGAACATCTCTCAATGGTCGCCATCAAGAACCAAGAGAATGGACTGCTCAATCCGTATGCACACATCCAGATGAAGATCACAATGGAAGGGATCCTCACCCACCCGCAATCTCACATCAACAGCCCGGTCGTAGCAGACCCCCTGCACCTCTATGACTGCTGCCCCGTAAGCGATGGCGCCGCAGCGGTGCTCCTGACCACAGAAGAAATTGCCAAAGAACTGAAGAGACCCATCATCACAATCGACGGCGTGGGTCAAGCAACCGACACACACACACTCGCGGAACGCAGCGATCCCACAGACCTCAAAGCGGTGCGACTGGCCTCTGAGAAAGCTTTTGCCATGGCCGGTGTAAAACCCAAGGATATCGACGTGGCCGAACTCCACGATGCTTTCACCATCCTGGAAATCGCAGAGAGTGAACATGTGGGCTTCTTTAAAAAAGGTGAGGGGGCCAAAGCTCTTGAAAAAGGTGAGACGAAAATTGATGGGAAGATCCCCATTAACCCCTCCGGGGGTCTGAAAGCAAGGGGACATCCTGTAGGCGCTACGGGTGTCGCTCAAGTTGTCGAATTGGTCTGGCAATTACGAGGCGACGCCGGCGAAAGACAGGTTAAGGATGCAAAGCGGGGGTTCTCGTTGAATTTCGGTGGATTTGGGAATAACGTTCTCGCATTTGTTCTGGGGAGAAAATCATGACCATCACTGCGTATAAATGCACCAGCTGCGGGCATGTGATGTACCCCTATCACAACCGCTGTCTCAATTGCAGGGAAAGGGACTTCGAAGAAATCCAGCCCACTCCGACGGCGAGTTTGTTGACCTACACGGTTGTCGAACAGCTTCCCTGGGGGATGGACGAACGCGGCCGCATTCTTGGTGTTGTAGAATTCGAGAATGGTATCCGTGCGCTGGGACTCATCCTTGTGGACCAGCCCCACATGGGCATGAAGCTCAAGACCGGTTGGGGTCCTGTGCGAGATTTCGGCGGCGTTAAAGTCGAAGGGCTCATCTTCGAGAAGGCAGGTTGATCGCTTATTAAACCGATCTGTTTAGAGAGATAAAAGGTCGATAGGGGAAAGCCTGATGCCATCAGTCTGAGATCGGTTTATTCATTCGATCCTATCAGGTTTGGTCCAACGAGGTTTCTGAAAATTGGTAATGTAGATGAAACTTTTTTCACCCATAAACAGGCCAACCCGGGACTATGTATTGATCGCCCGAGTTTCCCGCTGATCGGAAAAGATAGAAGGAGAAGCATCCATCATGAAGATTATTGATTTATCCATCCCACTCGGAATCGGAACTCCCCCCTGGCCGACGTATGAACCTCTCCAGGTGAAATACTTCAAGCGATTGGCTCCGAACGGGGCAAACGGCCAGGTTGTGACTCACTCGAATCATCTGGGAACACATCTAGACGGTGAAATCCATTTTTACACGCCCGGAAAGGATATCGCCGCGCTCGACTTTGATTTCCTCTATGGTCCCGGTGTCATCGTCGACCTCTCAGACGCTGCCGGCGATTATGATATTTACACATCGAAGATGGTAGAAGATCGGGTCGATGTCCAGGAGGGCGACATCCTCCTCATCCACACAGGTTATCATCGCTACGGGTGGGATCAACCCATCGCGGATGAAATTCGATACATGGTCAAGCATCCCGGACCGGACCGAGAGTTCGCAGAATGGTGTATGGCCAAAAAGATAAAATGGCTGGGTGTTGACTGCGGCAGCGCAGATCATCCCATGAACACCATCATCCGTACCTGGATGCCGCGGCAAACGAAGGAAGCTGAGGCGCATTTTGAGAAAAAGTATGGAAAGGCAATCGCCGAAGTCTTCACGGATGATAAATACCAGTTGATGCATATCGAGCTGTTCCCAGAAGGCATCATCCACGCCGAGTGTCTTGGGGGTGATATCGATCTCCTGCTTAACGAAAGAGTTGAGATCGGCTGCTTCCCCTGGAGATTCGTGGATGGAGAAGCGAGCATCTCTCGAATAGTTGCCTTCGTCGATGATGACCGTTACGCTGAACTAATGAAGAAAAAAGATTCCTTCGAGAAGACGAAATTTGGGGATTGCGTCTGTCAGACCTCACAGACATAAGCCCGAGAACACGCATCAACGATGATTTGTTATTCAGCCGTTGATCGATGTCTTCCTTTAATAATATCCGACCGGTTTCAACCAAGTCACCCCGGGGGTGCCAATGAACCTGCCTCTGCCAGAATTGCCTGATTTCGAGTACGAAAAGCCTGCCACCTTCAAACAGGCGACCACCCTGCTCCATGAAAACGGCGCCGCAGCGCGTGTTTTTATGGGAGGAACAGATCTCTTCGTTCAGATGCGTGGGCGGGACCGACATCCACATCTGCTCGTAGATATCAAACAACTCCCCGGTCTTACGGATATCAGCTTCGATCTCGATAGGGGTCTTCGGGTGGGAGCCGCCGTGACGATGAACAATATTGCAAAACACCCAGAAGTCCGGGAGTATTATGCCCTTCTCGTTGAAGCCATTGAGACCGTCGCTTCCTATCAACTTCGCAACCGCGCCACCATGGGCGGCAATCTTGCGAATGCTTCCCCAGCTGCGGATACTGCCCCAGCAGGGTTGGTCCTCAAAGCCACCCTTGGCATCAAGGGACCGGGTGGTGAACGCAAAATACCTCTTAGAGAATTCTTTAAAGGTCCGGGAGAGACCGTTCTTGAGGGAGATGAGATACTAACTTCGATTGAATTTCCGGTACCTGAAACGGGCCTGATCGGGCGGTATATAAAACTCGGTCGCAACGCTGAAGGTGATCTTGCTATCGCGGGCGTCGCCGTGGCTGGATTTCCTGATAAGGGATCGGCCTCAGGATACCAATTCCGCATCGCGATGGCTTCAGTCGCACCCACACCCATCCGTGCCCCGGAAGCCGAAGCGATCCTTGCAGAGGGTGCCATATCCGATGAACGCATCAACCTGGCAGCTCTTGCCGCGGAAGACGTCGCCTCTCCAATCGATGACATACGAGCTACCGCCAAATACCGTAAAGCCATGGTGCGGGAGCTATCCCTTCAGGCATTGAGCAATGTCTGGACTCAACTCCAGAAGGAGGCATAAATGACATCCCACCCTATCTCCTTCTCCATCAACGGATACCAGGAAAGCCGGGCAGTCCCAGCCAATCTCACCCTATTGAAATTTCTTCGGGAACACTTATGCCTCACGGGTACAAAGAGCGGCTGCGACACAGGTGAATGCGGCGCATGCACTGTATTGATGAACGGTGAACCCGTCAACGCATGCATGGTCCTCGCGGTTGAGATAGACGGCTCTGACATCAGCACCGTGGAAGGATTCGCCGGCGACGACGGGCTCGATCCGCTGCAGAAAGCCTTCATCGAGCACACCGGCACGCAGTGTGGTTTTTGCACACCGGGAATCTTGATCTCGGCTCGATCCCTGCTTGAACGCAATCCCGATCCGACGGAGGGCGAAATCCAGAGTGCGCTCAGAGGAAATCTCTGTCGATGCACAGGATATGTACGCATCGTCCAGGCCATTCAAACCGCGGCCTGCGAGGGAGGCTGAGATGGAACTAAAAACGAAACCACCCTCACCGGTAGGCGACAGTGTCCACAGGGTCGACGCATTAGAAAAAGTAACCGGAGAAGCTATTTTCGCAGACGACTATCAATTTGGACCCGGGCTGCTTTACGGGCGCGTTGTACGGAGCCCTCATCCCCACGCGTTGATCAAGAGCATTGATGTAAGCAAAGCGCGCGAATTTCCCGGGGTGCGCGCGGTCGTGACCGGCGAAGAGTGTGAGGAACGCTTCGGACTATATCTGAAAGACCGCTATATCTTCTGCAGGGAGCGCGCCCGCTTTGTGGGCGATCCTGTCGTCGGCGTGGTCGCAACCACGGAAGCCATTGCGGAAGAAGCCTGCCAACTTGTCGAAATCGAATATGAAGTCCTTGAACCCGTGCTCGATCCTGTGCTAGGAGTGCGTTCGGACGCATCCATCATCCACCCCAAGCTCGGCGAGTACGGGGTGGCCGATTTCATCCAGCCCCAGCCTGGGACGAATATCGCTAATCTATTCAAAGTTCGAAAAGGTGATGTCGAATCCGCCTGGAGTGACTGCGATGTCATCGTCGAGCGGGAATTCAAGGTGCCCCACATCCAGCATGTGCCCATCGAACCACATGTCGCTATTGCCCAGGTAGATAACTCGGGCGAGATCACACTCTGGAGCAGCAGCCAATCCCCCTTCGCCCAGCGGAATCTCATTGCAGAGGCCATGGGTATATCGCAGGGAAATATCCGTGTGATCGCGCCCTATGTGGGCGGAGGCTTCGGCTCCAAGGCAGGCCTTAGCGCCGAGGGAACTGCAGTCATTATGGCTATGCGGGTACCCGGTCAGCCGGTCAAAGTAAGGCTGACCCGCGAGGAGGAGTTTTACTGCGCCTTCGTCAGGCAAGGACTCATCGCAAAGACCAAGGTAGGGGCGAAGAAGGATGGCGAAATCCTCGCCATGAAGACGGAGTATTTCTGGGATGCCGGGGCTTACACAGAATACGGCGTGAATATCACTCGCGCGAGCGGATATTCATCCACAGGTCCATACCGCATCCCCAATGTCGAAACGGATTCTTATTGTGTGTACACCAACCATCCGGTGGGTGGACCCATGCGGGGATTCGGCATGCCCGAGATCCATTGGGGTATTGAACAAATCATGGACATGGTGGCTGAAGAGCTCGATATGGACAAAGTCGCCTTCCGTTTGAAAAACTGCATCCAAGGCGGGGAAGAAAATGTAACCGGCATGGTGATGCATCCGATCGGGCTTTCAGAATGCATTGAAAAAGCTGCGGAGGCCATTCATTGGGGTGAAGATGCGCCCCCCAGCGCACCGCATATGCGCCGAGGCAAGGGCCTCGCCATCGCATGGAAAGCCCCCGCCATGCCCCCAAATGCAGGATCATCAGCATGGGTGAAATTCAATGAGGACGCCACGGTTATGGTGGGTGTCGGAGGCCAGGAAATCGGGCAGGGGACGTTCACGATTGCCGCGCAGCTCGTGGCAGGTGTGTTAGGAATCCCGCTCGAATGGGTCCGGATCAGCACGCCACTGGATACAAAATACAGCCCCTACGAATGGCAAACGGTCGCGAGCCGTCTCACCTGGTCGATGGGCAATGCTGTCATGCGAGCCGCCGAAGATGCGCGGCGACAGATTCTTGAAACTGCGGCCGAGCATTGGGGTGAAAATGCAAGTGATCTCGACATCCGTGATGGCGTCATCGTTTCCTACCGGTCAGAAGAAACCATGCCGCTCAAGAACATGGTCGTGTATGGCTTACCGCTCCCGGATGATCAAGGCTGGCGAGGTGGTCCGATCATCGGGCATGGTCGCTTCATGCCAACCTACGTAACCTCGTTGGATAACGAGACAGGACAGGGAAAACAAGCCGTCGTGCATTACACAACGGGCTGCCAGGCTGTTGACCTGGAGGTAGATACACGCAGCGGCCAAATTACAATCCTGCGGGTCGCTTCAGCTTTTGATGTAGGTAAGGCGATCAATCCCGATCAGGTGCGTGCCCAAATGGAG